>JACCDR012399192.1_pt1 | contig 40176 bp, 64 predicted proteins | sample 7446431 | NCBI WGS metagenome assembly JACCDR01 (sample SAMN15323443, study PRJNA562643) | freshwater metagenome | isolation source: river surface water | place: USA:Blue River Watershed | collected 2017-08-17
AACTCCGAACACTGGTGCCGCTGCGGATTTCCGCCGTTGTATCTTTGCCGGGGCTCAAGCCGCTGTGATGGCAATGGGCCGGGACACTACCTCGCCTGACAGCATGAATTGGGTTGAGGAAATGTTCGATTACGAAAATCAGCTTGGCGTGTCGGCTGGCATGATCGCTGGTGTGAAGAAAACCGTGTTTAACTCGGTTGACTTCGCCACCATCGCTTGCTCGGTCTACGCTCCGGCAGTGTCTTAATAGGAGGGCTGAATAATGCCTACGGTAACTGTAACAACCACGGCGGCGGCTAACACCCTTCGCTTAATTGAAAACGGGGTGATCCCGGTTTCTTTCAGCCGATCAACCGGCACTTTTGGCGGCATCGGTGACACCGTGCTGCTTGCCAAAATCCCGAACAAAGCTACGGTTTTGGGCGGTGATGTCCGGTTTGTGTCTCCATCCGACGCCGCTGTTGCGGTTGAGGTTTTGCTGGGGACCGATCAAGTAATGGCCACGACCACAGCCTCTAACACTGGCGGCGCTGTTGTGCTGCGCGGCCGCGGAGTTCCGGTCAAGCTGTCGCTGTCGGATGACGCGGCTAACTTGTGGTCCTATCTGACCTTGAAGGTTGCCAATGCTGGCACTCAGACTGCAACCGGCTCTGTGTCGGGTGTGATCTATTACAGCATGGATGCCGAATAGCCTTGGTCGCTCTGGGCTAGTGAGAGGGTGGGTTAACTTCGGTTGACCTGCCCTTTTCATTTTGTTATTGTTGCTTAGGAGCGACACAAGATGAACCAATTTACAACACTGCTAGGCCGTGCCCACGACCTGCATAAAGAGGGCGATTACGACAAGGCAGAAGCTTTGTATCATCGGTTACTTAACCGAGATCGTAACAACAAACACGTTTTGTATCTTCTTTCCGACATTTTAATTCGTCGCAATCAGACGGGTGTTGCCTATCATTTGGTAACGACGGCCCTTGCCGATAATCCAGAATTTTCCGAAGCGTGGAATGGCTTAGGCATCATCTACAAGGCCGAGGGTGAATTTGCCGACGCAGAAATGGCGTGGAAACGGTGCCTTGAAATTGACCCCGGTAATTATGACGCTGGCGTGAACATGGCGACGCTTTACGCTGATAGCGGCAAGCCAAAAGAAGCAATGGAATTTACCACAAAGGCTTTAGCGGTTAATCCCGATTGCCCAAGTGCGAGGTGGAACCATGCTCTTGCGCTTTTGACGCAACGTGAATGGGCGGAAGGATGGAAGTACCACGAGGCGAGGAAAGAGCTAGAAAAGTGGCACGTTCGCGATGTCGGCAAGCCGTGGGATGGTGTTGCAAAAGGGACACTATTAGTTCACGGCGAACAAGGCATTGGTGATGAAGTCATGTTTGCGTCATGCTTGCCTGACTTAATCAATCAGATTGGCGCTGAAAATATCACGGTCGAATGTAACGCTAAAGTCGTGCCTTTGATCGCGCAATCCTTTCCGGTCAACGTCATTCCCGAAGTCGTGGCGGGATCGAGTTACGATAACGTTGTGGCGCTTGGGACATTGCCGAAGTTTTGCCGCAACAAACCGGAAGATTTCCCAGGCAAGCCGTACTTGACGGCTAATCCTGAGTTAGTGGCCGTGTACCGAGCCAAACTCGAAGGATTGGGGCCAGGGCCATATGTCGGTTATAGCTGGCACGGCGGCTTAAAAAACACTCGGATCATCCACCGCTCGGTTCCCTGCAAGGACTTGCCAAAGCTGGGGCGGCAGCGGATTGCCTTGCAATATGGGCAATGGGCCGAAGATGACGCGAAAGAAAACGGCTTGGTCTATTGGCCGGAAGCCTGCGGTAATGATACGTTGGAACATCAGGCGGCATTAGTCGAAGCGTTGGATTTGGTGATTACCGTTTGCACAGCCGTCGTTCATTTGGCCGGTGCTTTGGGCAAGAAGTGTTGGGTGATGGTGCCAAACAATCCATCTTGGCGGTACGGCATCGAGGGCGATATGCCTTGGTACAATTCAGTCAAGCTTTACCGGCAAGAAACGTTAGGCGATTGGGGGCCGGTGAAAAAGGCCATCAATTCCGATTACATGAGGGCTTTCACATGATGACAGACGATTACCGCAGGATGAATGAGCAACTGCATCGCGATTACCCCACCTTTGGGGCTAACGGCAATCGATACAGCGAAGTTGTTGACGCAATGATTGCCGCGAACGACTTTAAATCTGTGATCGATTACGGGTGCGGCAAGGGTACGTTGCTGCGGTCGCTCTTATCCGATGTGCAAAAAACCAATTACGACCCCGCAGTTCCTGAGTTCTCAACCGCGCCGGATAGCGCCGATTTCGTGGTTTGCACCGATGTTTTGGAACACGTTGAGCCCGACTGCTTGGATCAAACCTTAGGTGACATTTGGGAATTGGCGCGAATGGGGGTGTTTTTCGTGATCGCTACCAGGCCAGCGAAAAAGACGTTGCCAGACGGGCGCAATGCGCACTTGATCCAAGCCGACCCGCGTTTTTGGCTCCCTAAGATTTGGCAATATTTTAATGTGAAAAGCTGCACATGGAATGGGCGTGAATTGACGATAACGGGGTCGGTGAAATGACGCCACTGACAGCCATTTACGATTTCGCGGTTATGCCGGTTACTTTCGACTGTGCGCCGTTTTTTGTCGCGGCGGAGGTTGCTCGGAAGTCTTGGCAATCGCCTTGCATGAATGTCGTTTTCGTGGCGGATCGCTATCGCATGTATTCGGAGCGGGATAAAACGACAACTTTATCGGCAAAAGAAAACCGCGCAAAGCAAATCGTGATCGCAATGGCTGGCTTGGTGCCATCGGTGGCGGGCGTGAGTGTCGTTCGTGACCGCAACCACCTGCAATTCCATGGGCCAATGTTTCCTTCCAAATATAAAACATGGGAACCCGTATCGTATTACGAAACAAACCTGTTTCCAGAAATCCACAAAGAGGGCGGAAAGCTTCAAGTTTTTGCGGCTCCAAAGGAAATATCCGAGCAAGTCAAAAGCCAAATGGGCCATTATGTGACGATCACCTTGCGAGAAAGCGCCATGTTTCCCGAACGCAACAGCAATGTTGAGGCTTGGCACAGAATGGCGATGACGCTAGAAAGCAAGGGCGTCAAGGTAATCATGTTGCACGATACCGAGGGCGATGACTTTTTTAACCGGCCAAACAAGCTTTTCGCACAATCCTTGCATCACAGGATGGCCCTCTATGAAAATGCGGTGATGAACTTTGGCGTAAGCAATGGGCCTCTTTGGATGGCTGTTTACTCGAAAGCGCCATTGCGCATGTTTAAGCTCGTCGTGCCGGAAATTTACACGACTACTGAGAAATATTTGACCGAGCGCGGATTTCCCCCAGGCGAACAGCCGCCATGGTTCAACGATAACCAGCGGTTTATCTGGAAAAATGACACTTACGAAGTGATTTTGGCGGAGGCAATCAAATGTCTGAATTTGTAAGGGTCTTTATCGGCTATGACCAGCGCGAACACGAAGCTTACAAGGTCTGTGAGGCTTCGATCTTGGCTCACGCATCGGTCCCGGTTCTGATTGAACCGATCAAACAAGATGTGTTGCGCCGGATTGGATTTTACCGCCGTGGCGAAACGCAAGTGGGATTGCAGAAGTATGATTTGATTGATCAAAAGCCGTTTTCGACCGAGTTTAGCTTTAGCCGGTTCTTGGTACCGATACTGACAATGCGGCGGGGGTTGGCTGTGTTTGTCGATTGCGACTTTATGTTCCGCGCTGATATTGCGGAAATGATGGCGTCAATCGATCCGAAATTGCCTCTTTCATGCGTTCACCACGATTATGTTGTGGCCAATCAAGTCAAAATGGATGGATGTGAGCAAACCCGATACCATCGGAAAAACTGGTCGAGCTTGATGGTGTTTAATTGCGAACACGCGGCACATGACCTTTTGACGATTGATGCAGTAAATACAATGCCGGGATCGTGGTTGCATGGCCTGCGGTGGATTGGCGACGAATACAAGATCGGGTCGATTGATCCTGCGTGGAACTGGCTTGAGGGCGTGAATAACAATTGGTCCGATCCGGTCAAGGCTGTGCATTGGACAAACGGCGGGCCGTGGTTCCCCGGCTATGAAAACGTCGCATACGCGGGCGAATATCGGGATTATGTAAAACAAATGAGGGCAGCGCAATGAGACGGCGCAAAGTCCAAAAGTACAAAATTGCGCAAGAAGTTTTGGGCAGATTGCTCGAAGCTCAGACTTTTTGGCCTGTTGATTTGTTCTTGGACGAAGAAACGTGGGAAAGCAAATATCATGAGCTGGTCGGGTCTATCGTTTATCAAAAAAACAAGATCGACGCAATCCTAGAGGCAGAAAAACAATGAGGCGGCGGCAGATATTTGCATCTCAAGCGGTGCCGGTTGAAGTGGTTGCACCTGCGCCACAGATCGTTTGTGAAAAAATATCACAGTTGTCAGAGCCGGAAAAAGAGGCAACAATTGGTCCAACGCCACAATTGACGGTATGCGACATTTGCGGCGGATCGTTTCAAAAGATATGGGTTCACAAGAGGCACCGCCATGGGACTGCTTGAATTTATCGCTTTAATCTTGAAGTTGTTGCACGGCTAAAAATAGTGTAGCATTAAGGCAACTAAGAGGGTTGCTTTAATGTCAACATACGGCACGATGCAAGCGCGGATTGCGGACGACCTATCTGGTCGGACGGATTTAACGACGCAAATTCAAGAAGCCATTCAGACCGCGATCAAGTTTTACGAGCGGCGGCGCTTCTATTTTAACGAAGCAACCACAACGTTTTCGACCGTCGCAAGCCAGGAATATTACGGATCAAGCGATAACGCCGATATTCCAAACATTATTGAAATCGACACGCTCAAGATATTGGTCAACGGATCAACATATCTTCTGACCGCTCGTGACTTCCAATTCATCGACGATATAAGCAACAGCACGTCAAGCTTGGGTGATCCGACTGACTTCTGTTATTACAAACAAAATATCCGGCTTTTCCCGATCCCTTCCGCCGTTCGCACAATCACCATGGCTTACGTCAAGCGTTTAACCACGCTTTCCGCGTCCGGCGACACAAACGCTTGGATGACGGACGGCGAGGAATTAATTCGTATGAGGGCCAAGCGGCTGTTGTTCCTGAACGTAATCCGATCACCCGAAGAGTCGGCAACATATGCCGAATTTGAGGCGCAAGCCTTGGGCGTGATTGAAGGCGAAACAGCGAAGCGCATTTCACCGGGCCGTCTACGCCCGACAATTTTTTAGGTGCGGCGATGGCAGAGGTCATCTTCGGAGAGTGGACACCAGACCAGCCAGACCGCAATTCAACGGGCATCACCGAAGCCTTGAACGTGTACCCTCGGACGGCGAGAAGTTACGGGCCAATCGGTGGGTTGACTGATTATTCCGACGCTTTGACCGCCCGTTGCCAAGGTGCGTATTCGGCTCGTAAAAATTCCGATGGATCGGTTTTTACCGTGGCAGGCGATGAAACCAAGCTTTATCTTTTAAGCCAGACGGCAACAAGCTGGACGAATGTGAGCGGCGCGACCTACGCCACAAACGCTGAAGAACGCTGGTCTATCGTGCAATTTGGCGACGACATCATCGCCACCAACTTTGCCGACGTTATGCAAGTCTTGAGCATGACTAGCTACAGCGCAACTGTTGTATTTTCGACACTAACAACGGCAGCACCAAAGGCGCGGCACTTGGCGGTTATTCGGGACTTCGTGGTCGCGGGCAACACTTATGACGCAACCGATCTATTCCAGCCAAACCGCGTGTGGTGGTCCGCAATCGACAATCCGCGATCTTGGCCAACGCCGGGAACCAATGCGGCGGCGGCGGTACAGAGCGACTTTCAGAACCTGCCAAACGGCGGCTGGGTGAACGGCATTATTGGCGCGGTTGGTGGTGCCGATGGTGCGATATTTACCGATACCAGCGTTTACCGGATGCAGTACGAAGGACCGCCAACAATCTTTCGATTTGATGAAGTCGAGCGGTCAAGAGGTACGCCCGCGCCTGGTTCAATCGTCAATGTGGGGCCATTTGCCGCGTATTTGACCGAGGACGGGTTTTACGTGTTTAACGGCGTTCAGTCAGAGGCCATCGGCGCTAACAGGGTGGACAAGACATTTTTCACCGACTTAGACGATAACGCAATGTCGCGGATTACTAGCGCGTTTGATCCGTTTAACAAAATTATCGTGTGGTCATATCCAAGCGTGGACGGCAACAGTTCCCCCGATAAGTGGCTTATGTGGAATTGGCAGCTTAACCGATGGTCCCAGGCTGAAGTGTCTTGCGAAATGATCTTCCGCGCTTTGACGGTCGGGACCACGTTAGAGGGATTAGATGCGCTTTACCCGTCTGGGCTGGATTCAATCCCATTTTCGCTTGATAGCCGCATTTGGTCGGGCGGGCGGTTGACGCTGGGGGCATTTACCACGGCTCATAAATTGGCCTATCCTGGCACAACAAATCTAGCCGCAACAATTGATACCCAAGAATTTGACAGCGGATCGGGGCGGCGGTTAACAGCTCGTGGGTTGCGTCCGTTGGTTGACGGCGGTTCGATCACGGCGCAAGTCCGTTACCGCGACACGCAATCTGGATCACTCACCAACACCACGGCAACTTCCCCGGATAGCTCCGGCATTTGCCCACAAAGAATATCAGCGCGATACATGCGTGGCAGGATTAATATCGCGGCGGGCGGCACTTGGAGCCACGCGCAAGGCATCGATCCTGATTTAGTACCGGAGGGCAAGCGATGACTATCGGATTCCCTGGCGTTCACCGTGGCAGCAGCATCGAGCAAATCGCCAATGTCGTGAATCGAATCAATCAGGGCAAAATTAACGTAATTCTGCGAGTGACGCTCACGCCGAACGCGTCTCAAACGACGATCACCGATGCGCGAATTTCACCGCAGACTGCTTTCTTTTTTGACCCACTCACGCAAAGCGCGGCAACGTTGGCGGCGTCGGGATCGTTGCATATTCATGAGGCCAACAGAAACGACGGGTCGGCTATCATCGACCACAACAGCGCAGCGGCCACGGATAGGACCTTCAACATTGTGATGATTGGGTGAGCCATGGCGCTGCGAGACAACTACATCCCACAACAAGTGTTGCACTCAAATTTCGGAAGCTTTAGCGGGCCGGGTTTGCCTCTTGCTCAGGGTTATTGGCAGGGCAACCAATTGATTTTGCCACCGGTGCCGCAACCAGCGCCACCGCCTTTGCCTCCTGTTTTGCCACCGGTGCCGGAAACACCTGCGATCCCGGTTGTTGCGCCCGTCATGCCAGATACTGGTGGCGATGGCGGCAGGGGCCAGAATAATCAGGTTGACGGCGGCACAGGCAACAACGGAATCCCAGGCTCTACCGGATCGTTTGGCGGATTAAACGTCAATGCGGAGCGTGTCGGCGGTTTGTTGGGCGGACCAGTTGGCGGGCTTATCGGTCGATCTATTGATGGAAGTCCAATTGGAGGCGATGACATTGGCGGCGCTTTGGGTCAAATCGGAGGGAGCATGTTTGGCGGACCAATCGGCGGCTATTACGGCGGAAAAATTGGCGAAATGTTGGGCTTTGGTTTGGCATCGGACGATCCTGTTTCCCTCGATTTCAGCCGAAGCGCATTTGCTGATTTCGCAGGGATTACGGATTTGAAAGACGCTGTTGTCGGGGCAAAGAACCTTGTGTCAGACACAGTGCAATCTATTTCTGGGATATTTTCGCCCAAAAACCCGACGTTTTCGGAAACCGTTAACAATTCGATTCCGACTGATAGTATCTCAGCTCAAGTCGCAAAAGAAATGCAGGCTTTTCAGGATGCAATGGCAGCAGGAACATACACAGGACCTGGGGGCGCAGACGGCAAAGGCGGTGGCGGCGGTGGCGGATCAGGCAACGGGCTTACCGGATCGCGGAGCGGGTTTGGTCAAGCTAGCCAGTACGGCGGCGGAAGCGTTGGAGATTACGGCGGCACATTTGGCGGCGGCATTGGTAACTCCGGAGGATACGGTGGGCTTGGAGGGAAGTCAGGCGGTGGCGGCAAAGGCGGCGCTGGTCGCGTCATTTGCACATATTACTTCCAAAAGGGCGACATTAGCCGCGAATATTGGATTGCCGACATGGCGTTTACCTTGAGCTTCGACGATCAGACCGTTAGGGGTTATCACGCGTGGGCAATTCCGATGGTGCGGGCTATTAAGAAAAGCAAAGTGCTTGCCGCGATTTGGAAGCCAATCGCCGTTCATCGCGCTAATGAAATTGCTTATCAAATGGGCTTGAGGGACAAGCCCGACTACTTTGGGAAGCTAGTGAGGCTCGTTTTAGAGCCAATGTCAAAACTGATAGGAGCGACCGTCAATGATCAGACCAGCAACTTACGACGATATATTAGCAATGGTTGAATTGGGGGCCGATCTCGTAAAAGAGAGAAAGCTTCCTGAAATCGACAAATCTGCAACAGGTGATGTAATTAAAGCACACATTGATGGCACAGATTGTTTTGCGGCTGTTGCAGAAATTGGTGATAAAATAGTCGCAGGATTGCTTTTATATCGCACGAAGTTCTGGTACAGTAAGCAAGAGTTTATAGCTGATACCGTTTTTTATGTTTCGCCTGCCCACCGTAAGAGCGACTTGCCGCACAGGCTATTAACGGTGGCTAGGAAATGGGCTCAGGGACAAGGCTTGCCATTGTTGCTGGCTGTGTCCACGGGCGAAGGAACGGGAGCGGATCAACTGTTTAGCCGCGCAGGCTTGAAGAAGATCGGCGGGCTTTACCTAGACGGAGGGTAATGAGTTGTGCGGCGGTTCATCTAAACCAAGTGGTCAAGTAACGACGGTAACGTCGAATGATCCACCGGCATTTCAACAGCCGTTCATTCAATTTGGGCTGGAAGAAGCCAAGAAACAATTCCAATCGGATAAGCCGTCGTTTTTTCCAAACTCTACCGTAGTTCCTTTCTCCAATCAGACCGAAGCGGCGCTGGGCCAAATCGAAAACCGCGCTATGACGGGATCGGATTTGCTTCGCCGGTCACAAGGGACCGTGCAAGGAATTGCGGGCGGATCTACGCCACAAACCGGCATTCAAAACATTGCCAACATTGCCAACGCAAACCCAACGGCTCCAGCTCAGGGGCTGTTGATGAACACGGCAACGGGCGGGATGCTAAATTCTAACCCGTACATTGATCAGACCTTCCAGCGCGGCGCGGATCAAATCCGGTCGAACGTTGCGGGACAATTTGCCGGTTCGGGTCGATATGGCTCTGGCGCAATGGCAAGATCATTGGGCGATACACTGGGCAATTATGCAACAGGCCTGTATGGGCAAAACCTTGCCAATGAACGCGGCTTGCAGCAACAGGCGCAAGCGCAGCTTGGCCAATTCCAAGCCAGTGATTACGGGCAGCGGATCGCAGCTAATCAAGCATTGCAGGGACAAATCAACGATCAAGCGCAATTGCAGCTTGCCGGTTCCGGCCTTGGTGCCGAATTGTCGCAAATGGATTACAACGATCCGTCTCGGCTGTTGCAAGTGGGCGGGGCGCGGGAATCGTTGGCGCAGTCGCAGCTTCAAGATCAGATTAACCGCTTTAATTTTGATCAGACAAACCAACAAGACAAATTGGCACGGTATATGGCCTTGACCAGCGGCGGTCAATTTGGCGGCACGTCAACCGCAACACAACCGATATTTAACAACCCGCTGGCAACCGGACTAGGGGCAGCTTCAAGCGCCGTTGGCATCCTTGGGACACTCTTTGGCAAACAGAATGGGATTTTCACATAATGCCTATGCCACGCAACATTTTACCGGGATACTTGAGCGGATCGGTTTCGCCGCAACCGCAATCGCCTGGGCTGTTGTCAAGCTTGTTGGCCGAGCGCAATGCGCCTATTTACGCCGGATTGTTAAACGCTGGCGGTGCCTTGTTGCAAGCGGGCGGGCCCTCAACGTCACCAACAAGCGCAACACAAGCTTTCGGGGCGGGTTTGCAAGGCTTTGGCCAAGGGATGCAACAAGCCAAAGCGCAACAGCAACAAGACCAAATGTTCCAGTTGCAGTATGGGCAGTTGCAACAACAACTGCAACGCAAAAAGGCGCTCGAAGCTGCCCATAAAAACTATGTTGAAGGCAAGGGGCCGGAAATTAAAGGGCTTTCGCGTGAAGTTGCAAGCCAAATGGACCCAGTTACGTTTGGAAAAACTGCACAATCGGCTTACCAAAACGCCATCAAGGTGCAGCAAGACCTAGATGCTTATGTCCAAAAATTGCCTTACGAGCAACAGCAAGAGCTGTTTAAAATGGGCGTTCAGGTTCAAGGCGCAAAACTAAAGGAAGAGGCTACGGCGGGAATTAAGCGCGGCAATGCCGCATATTCCGCGCAAGCCCAAGCCGACGCTAATTTCCAAGCAAAATACCGCCCTGTTGATCTTGGCGACGGTAGGCAAGTGCCTGCATTTATGGCAGAGATCATCCTTAAAGAAGGCGTGACCGGGCCGCGCAAGCAAACGGAATTGGCGCAATCTTTGCGTAAAGAGTTCCAACAACATCCAGCGGTGCAGTTGTGGAACCAAGCCGAACCAGTGATTAAGACGGCGCGGGAAGCCGTCAATCGAGACACCCCACAAGCCGATCTCAACTTGGTTTATGCGTTCGCTAAGATCATGGACCCTGGCTCGGTTGTGCGCGAAGGCGAACAGGACATGATTGTTGGGAGCGGGCCAATTGCAGACCAAGCAAAAGCCCTTCTTTCGCGTGTTGCTGGCGGCGCTAAGTTGTCGAAAGAAGTGCGAAAAGGGCTTCTCACTGAAATGGAAAGCCGCATGAAACAATTTAATGACGGCTATGTAAAAACCAGCCAAGCATTTGAAGCCGAAGCCGTTAACGCGGGGATTGATCCAAAGCGGTTGTTGTTGCTTCAAACTTCAAAACCGGCATCATCTACGCCACTATCAGATATGTTTAAGAAATCTGACAAAAGCGGGGCTTGGTGATGGCTGACGTTCGCGGAACATATCAAGGACTACAAGAACTTGCAAATAAAGGCGCGTCAGAAGATGAAATGCAAGACTTTTTGCAATCGTCTGGCGTTACGCTTTCGCAGCTAAAGGCGTTTGAGAAGTTATCACCGGCTAAAAAAATCGTAGCAGCGGAGCCAATGAGTGCGGCAGAACGGTTTGGCATGGGCGCGATGGACCCTCTACACGGTGCGGCTCAGCTCCTCCTAAACTCATTGCCAACCGGAGTTGTTGAAAACGTAAATAAGGCAACTCAATACGTTAATGAATTGCCGGTAATAGGACCAGCCACAAAAGCGTTAGGCATGGTTCCTGAGACGGCGGCGGGCATAAACACTAAGCTGGCGGAACGGGAAGCCGAGTATCAAGCGCGGCGAGGTGATGAAGGCTTAGACGTGGCGCGGCTGGGAGGAAACGTTGCTGGATCGTTGCCCCTTGCATTTGCGGCACCGGCTGCAACGACTGTTGGAGGGTCTGTCGCTGCTGGTACGGCGGGCGGCACAGTCGGCGCTTTAACTTCACCCGTTACCGGCGGCGACTATTGGGATGAAAAGAAAAGCCAAGCAACGAGTGGTGCGGCAATTGGTGCGTTAACGGGACCGCTGGGCTACGCGGCGGGACGCGTAATTTCTCCAAACATATCGCCGGATGTCAAATCACTTAATGCGTTGGGCGTTGAAATGACACCGGGCCAAATCTTAGGCGGTGGATTTAAACGGGCGGAAGATACGGCAACGTCAATCCCGCTGATAGGTGATAAAATTGCAACGGCACAAGCAAGGTCTATTCAATCGTTCAATCGGGCTGTAGGCAACGAAATTTTAAAGCCGATGTTTGGTGCCAAAATCCCCAAAAACGTGCCTGCGGGGCGCGATATGGTCGAATGGATTGACGGCGCTATTTCGGCTCAATACCAAAGGCTTGTGCCTCGGATCACCATGCAAGCTGACAAACAATTTAACGATGACGTGCAAAACATTGGAAAGCGATTTCTGACGCCCGACGCTGCAAACACGTTTGAGCGTTTTGTGACCGATAGCATCGTAAGCCGCCTAAATAATGGACCAATGGACGGCGCGACATACAAAACGATTAAAGCTTCACTGCGCGAAGTTGCTAACCGTTACCGTCAAAGCCCAATGCCTGCCGACAGGGAGCTGGCACAACAATTTGACGAACTTCAAAAGTCGTTCAACGAATTGCTTTATCGGTCAAATCCCAAAATCGCCAAGGAATTAAAGTCAGTCGATAAGGCATATGCGGGGTTTGTTCGCGTAATGGACGCTGCATCCCGTGACTTAAAAAATGATGGTGTTTTCACGCCGTCGCAACTGATGGCTGCGGTTAAAAAGCAAGACAAATCGATGGCAAAGCGGACTTTTGCCAAAGGCGACGCAATGATGCAAGAATCGGCGCAACGGGCTTTAAATGTGTTGCCTTCGGTCATTCCAAACAGCGGGACCACAGACAGGGCTTTAATGGCGACATTGCTTGCTGGCGGCGCTGCAAGCGGCGCTGGAATGATCCCTGCCGCCCCTGTTTTAGGCGGTGCCGCAATCTATGGGGCATATTCTCAACCGGCTATGACCGCGTTTCAAAAGCTGATGCTTTCGCCGCGTAATCCATCGGTTGATCAATTAGGCAATGTATTGGCGCAACGCGCACCATACCTAGCCGCGCCGTTGGCCCAACCGGCCACAGGGAGGCAACAATAATGGCAATCCAGTCATACACCACAGTTGCGGCAAGCAACACTTCGATTGAAGGAATCAATATTGCGGAAGGTTGCGCTCCAAGCGGGATCAATAACGCTATCCGTCAATTGATGGCTGATATTAAAGGGGCCAATTACGGCACTTCCGGCACACTCGCGATTGCCGACGCTAATTTTTCTATTACCGGATCAAGCGACGTGACGAAGGTGGCCAAGTTTGAGGTCGATGGCCTGACCACAGCAACCACGCGGACGTTTACCTTGCCGGACGTGACCGACACCATTGTCACGCTGACTGCGACGCAGACGCTCACAAACAAGACCTTGACCGGCCCGACGATTAACACGCCAACGTTGACAGTGACGGATTCGGGATTGTCAATCACGGGATCCAGCGACGCGACCAAAATCCTTAAATTTGAAGTTGACGGGTTTACCGGATCGACTACTCGAACGATCACTATTCCAGATTCGACGGGTGAAATGTGCCTGATTGCGGCCACGCAAAACTTGACAAACAAAACACTGACTGCCCCAGCCATTAACGGAACGGTGACCACATCGGGTCTCACCATGCCAGCCTTTACCCTTGGCGGGACGGTCACTTTAAACGGCCAATCATTTTCCGGCACCTGCGCAAATGGCGGCACGTTCACCACGATTGATATTAATGGCGGCACGGTTGACGGCACGGCTATTGGCGGATCTTCGGCATCTACCGGCGCGTTCACCACAATTTCAGCCTCTAGCACGTCACAAATTACTGGCGCGGCGACCTTTGGGACGAACAGTTCAGGCAACAGCGCAATATTGATCCAGCCGGTAGGAAACGTAAACAAAGCTCTATCGATGAAGCTAAACGGCGATACATCTTCGCAACTTCAAGCAATCTCATGGGAAAACAATGGCGGCACGACTGTTGCCAACATTTGGAAAACGGGTGATAGCGCCACATCGGCACCGTTTCGGATCAAGTCTTGCGGGACCGTTGAATTTCACGCTCAAGACGTAGGTATCAGTGGCGCAACGGCGGAATTGGTAGTCGATACCACGTTTGTTTACCCTGGCTCTGACAACACGCTTTCTTGCGGAAAATCCGGCAACCGCTGGTCGGAATTGTTCTCGGCCAATGGCACGATCAACACTTCTGACGCTCGGACTAAAACCGAAGTTGCGCCGTTTACTGCGGCGGAATTGGCTGCGGCGAAAGACTTGGCGCGGGAAATTGGCACATTCCAGTTTCTTGATGCTGTTGCGAAAAAGGGCGACGCGGCACGTCATCACATCGGGATGACCGTTCAAAGAGCCATGCAAATCATGGAAAATCATGGTCTTGATCCAATGCGTTATGGTTTCATTTGCTTTGACAAATGGGAAGAAGAGCGCAACGATTTTGATGTTGTGACAACCGAAGCCGGGGAAATGTACGGATTTCGCATGGACCAATTGTTAGCCTTTATTGCTCGCGGATTTGAAGCCCGTTTAACTGCCTTGGAGAATGCACAATGAACCTCGTATTTAATGGAAATTTTCGGCTTTGGGGCGAAGGCACAACGACGGTTCCAACTGGATGGTATGTCGCAGCGGCAGGCGGCGGCACGTTGCCGTCAATTTTGCAACAATCAAATGGCCAATACGGAGATTATTCCGTCAAGGTGACGCGCAACAACGCCAATGCGTTTTTGGCCCAAGACTTAAAAGTTATCAACAATTTCGATCTTGCGCAAATGGTCGGCCAAGTCGTGACATATGCCGTTATGATCAAATGGACCGCACCAAATAACGACACCTTCGCCAATGCCACAATGAGTGACGCAATTTACGAGTCGCATACTGAAATGCACCGAGGATTTGGAGAAACACGGCTGTGCATCGGGCGGCACATTATCCAGTCCGGAGCTTCCCAATTGATTTTAAATGCGACGGTAAAACGGTCGGATCAGGGCAGCGGGACCGCAGACGCGGAGGTGATTTGGGCAGGCGCTTGGTTAGGCGATCAAATGCCTTGGTACTGGGAGCCAAACCAGTTTGATAACAACGACGCGGCGCTTCTGGCGGCGTCGATGGCCGATCAAACTAGCACTGGCACTTTCTTCATTGGGTCGGCGGGCGCGGACGCACAAGAGGATTTTGTTTCGTTTGTCATGCCGTACAATGGCGTGATTACGGACATGCGGGCGCGGTCTGGCGCAACCCCAGGAACAGGTGAAACCTTTGTTTATACTTTGCGATCCAACGGCACAGACAAAGCTTTGACTTGCACCACGTCGGGGGCTTCTCAGTCATCTAGCGGCAGCAATCATGTTTACGTGCCAGCGAGTAACAACGTTTCCATCAAATGCGTTGCATCAAGCGGCGCAACAGCCACTCGACACCGCGTTTCTCTATCGGTTGCGAGGGTGCCGTGATCCCGCTGCAATCGGCATATCGAAACGCTGTGGTGGGGAGCTTTTGCTTCGGCGCTTTCGTCGGGTGCGTGTTTGGCTTTGTTGTGGGGATTATCGTGTAATGGCGGACGGGGTGAACATAGCGGACGTGCTAAAAGAACTGTTGCCGCTTGTGCAGAACCCGTACCAAGCGACGGCTGTTGGATTGGCGACCGGCATTGGTGGGGCCGTGGCCTATAAGACCAAGATCGTGACACTAATTAAAAAATGGGTTGGTTTAGAGGAAATTCAGAAAACCAAGGAGAGTTTAGAAGTGCAGCTTGCCACGGTACGAGCCGAGGCAGCGCGTGACACTGAGGGTTTACTTGACCTGTTCCCATTCCCTGTCTCGATCCAAATCCGCGAGTATGACGAGAAGATGGGCATTGGTGCCAGCAAGATTGTTTGGACCAACAAACGAATGAATGATGCTGCGGGCGGAACAGATAACGTTCATACGGACCCATTGGCGGCAATCCATCCCGACGACATCCACACGGCGATTGCAACGCGCAATGTCGGACTGATAGAGGGCGCGTTTGTCGATCATGTGGAGCGGATCATCGACCCGCATGGAAAGCAGTATTATTGTTATGTGCGCGGCAAACGGATAACATATCATGCAAAGCCCGCTCTAGTTGTCATGTTGTTTGTGCTGACACCGGGACAATACGAAGCCTTTAAATCCCGCAAAATCCTTAAAATCGAAGATATTTTTGAGCAATATTATCAACAGCAATTAGCAATGGAGGACGTAAGTGTTGGCATCGACTACTAACTTCAACGTCGTTCTATCCGAAATGGGCGTGGATCGGGACACGGCAAAGCTCTATGGTCCCATTTTGGGGACTGAGTTGGCCAGGTCTGGCATGACCGACCCAAACGAGCTTGAAGATTTTCTTGGTCAAGTGGCGCATGAAAGCGGAATGTTTAAGCGGACGGTTGAGAATTTAAATTATGACGCCAAGGGATTGCTCAAGACTTGGCCCAATCGGTTTACCCATGCCACAGCTAACGGCTATTCCCGATTGCCTGAGAAGATTGCTAATCATGTTTACGCCAATCGTTTGGGCAATGGGTCGGAGGAAAGCGGGGATGGATGGAAGTATCGCGGTCGAGGACTAATTCAAGTGACCGGCAAAGCCAATTACGCGAACGTGGGTAAGATATTGAACAATCCTGACCTTTTGGACTTCCCCGAATTGCTGGCGGGTCCGAGCCAAGCCGTGCAATCAGCAATTGCCTTTTGGCAAGCGAAGGGATTAAAAGACGAAGCTTTGGCCGATGATGTGTTATCCGTCACCAAACAAATTAACGGTGGCACTCACGGTTTGGAAGAACGCAAGCGGCTAACGCTGTTGGCGCGTAAGGCGTTGAAGGAGCTAAGGTGATGGACTGGAAAGCAACGCTTGCATCGTTCGCGCCAAAAATTGCATTGGCTCTTGGTGGGCCAATGGCAGGCGTTGCGGTCAAGGCTGGTCTTTCGATCTTTGGGATTGAGGACGGCGATGAGAAGCAATTGCTGGCCGCCGTATCGGGTGCCACTCATGAGCAATTGCTGGCACTGAAAAAAGCCGATCAAGACTTCGCCGCTCGTATGAAAGAATTGGACATCGACCTTGAGCGGATCATGTCCGGCGATCGGGATAGTGCGCGCAAGATGCAGATCGAAACGCGCAGTTACACGGTAGACTTTTTAGCGGTATTCGTGACGTTTGGCTTCTTTGGTATGCTGGGCTTCATGCTAACTCAACCGGTGCCGCCAGAAAACAAGGACGTACTGAACATCATGCTCGGCTCACTTGGCACGGCATGGGTCACAATTATAGGTTTCTTCTTTGGATCATCATACGGCAGTTCGTTCAAGGACCAGACGATTAAAGCGTTCACTTCCGCAAAAGAATGGGTTGCAAGATGATCCATTACATCATCGACCTATGGCGAGACTGGCGTGGCTTCAAGCCGCCCAGCGACATATTTGTTGGCACTGTAGGGACCATTCCGCCATTCGATGAATTTCTACAAAACTACCCCAATCATATTGTTGCAATGCGTGGTCGAGGGCCAGTTCTTCCTTGGTCCCCCAAAGCCGGTGAGTGGCGGAAGGTATGTCGTGCGGTGAAAGATGGCTGGAATACCGCACCAAAATACGATCAAGATCGTGATCTAATTTGGTCGCCATCGGATTCAAATTGCGTTGGGCTTTCATTGCGAATGTTCAACCTTTTGGCTTATGCGGGCGTTCCACCGCAGTCTATGACATTAATTGCTTGCCGGATCAATGGCGCGGATCACGTTGTTCTTGGTATTCACTTGGCAGACAACAGATTATCCGTTGTGGACATGCACCACAAAGAGCCAAAGCCGTGGAAGTCAGAAGGCTATTACGGGTTGATCGCGTTGGTTTAATACCCGCACACTGTAGCGACAACGAGCAGCGCGGCAAACGGCACGATAATCATTGCGCATTCTAGGAAGATCATTCGCTCACCCTCTTTCGTCTATAAAAATCCAACCGCCAGCCATGAATTGATCGAGCGTAAATCGACCCTCTTCAAGCTCTTTAAGCGTGTTGCGGGCTTGACGTTCGGTAGAGAAAATGCGCCAACCCTCACGACCTCTGATGGTGCCCTCAATCGCGTGGACGCACACCTCAATTCCATTGCTTTGCGTCAGGAAAAGCCTGTCGTGCCACAATTCATAATGTTTCTTTTTAGGTTGCATCTTTTGCCTCCCAGAACACGGCGTCAGGACCGCATGATCCGTCGTGATTCATTCTTTCAAATGCGCATATAACGCTCTGCACAGGTGCTGTCACGCCTGTCACCAAGGATATGGGGCGTGTCCCTAGATTTGCTCTATGGCACGAATCTACAAGGATTCCTTCCTCATAATGCCGACAATCCTTGCACAGTTTCATTCCCCCAACTCCTCTAAAATTGGTTCACTGCCAATCTGCCGTAATTCTGTGACGTATCGGAAGATGATGTCGCGCTTAATAGATGGAAGTTCTTTATCAAGTTTCACGGTCAGCCATTCGCGGCAATACTGCTCCACATCAAGTGTGATTTGGCTTTGCATCTCTGATATTTCGCCTTCCATTTCACGAATTTTTTGGTGCCTACCAAACCTCCAGTCGTCAAACTCATGATGTCGGCGCAACAATTCTCGGTCTGTCTTTTCAATTTGGCTAGTATAATAAGCGATTTGCGACCGCATCATCCACCTTTCTCGCCACGCCATCAACCAGCTAAGCGCACCAATGCCGCTCACGGCCCAGACTATAAAACCAGTCATTCCCCCAACTCCTTTGATATTGCCGCATTTTGCATCGCCGCGTGAGCAAGGTTCAAATCCAAGCCGCCTTGCTGCTTGAGCTTTTCCATCCACCATCGATCAGAATTTTGATATTCTGTGATCCGGCGCTTCAATTCATCGTCAGTCATTCCCCCAACTCCTCGATTAGCGCGTCGGCAGCGTTTACAGCACATTCTGCAACGTCGCCCCAGGTTTCCTCTGGGTGCATTTTTTGACAAAGGTGCAAGAACACCTTAACCGCCGTCTCCCTGCGAAAAGCGTCGCGGTCGAAAACCATTTTCCCGGCATCGGGAAAATGGTCTGGTTTGGCTTCCTGAGTGATGAAAGTCAATGAGGGGTCCGGAACTTCTTCGATGAGGTCAAAAATGGTCTTTTTTCCCACATAAAAAACACCGCTTGGATACCATCTTTCGCCCGAATAACTAAAGGAAAATCGATCCTCAACCTCTTTCATCGGCCCGACCACGCCACCGCAGCGCATTTTGTAGTATTTTCCTGCTTCTATTTTCATTTTGAACCCTCCACAGTTATCATAATACCGGCTACGATGTCCGCAGCATGATCGAACGCATCAGCCCGGCCCATGTGGTATCTTTCGGCACCAGAATTTGGCTTTTGTTCGCGTGCCTTTGCATAGTGATCGTACTGACACTTTTTGAGATATTCCCGCGCTTCTTCGATTTTCATTTCGATTTCCTTTTGCAATCGGCTGGCTTTTGAATTTCTTCAACGATATCAAACGGTCCCTCAACGTAGGAATGGAATCGGCCTGTGTCTTGCCACCAACTGCACGTTCTTGTGCTGTCGGTGATTTGACTCATGTTCAAACGCTCGCTCGTTCGGACTACGCCACCGCATCGCAGTCGATACCACTTTCGCAATTTGATTTTCATTTCTCTTCCTCCACTGTGATTTTCGGTAACGGCCAATAGCCGGGGTGAAATTCATCTTCGCGCTTGTAGCCAGTATCATGGCCGCAATGCCACATCCCTCGCGACCGAAAGCATATTGTTGGTCTGTCGTAAGGCTTTAAACAACGCACAACCCACACGCCACTTCGTGCATGGTCATCAATCGGTAGAGGCGGCGGGTCGAATGTGATTTTCTGGGTCATAGGCATAAACTCGCTAAAGCTGGAATAAAACAGGCAAGACACGCCAATCCGTGAACCCACATATCGAACTCACGTTTATCAGCCCACGCAGTAAAAAAAGCCGTGAAATTTACGCCACCCGTGAAGGCCAGCATGATGCTAAAAAGCTCCATCAATCACCTTCCGGCCCTGGCGGGGGCAGCATGAAATGGGTCGGCCTATACCAGACTGCGATAGGCCCTGAACGACCCTCAGTACTCCACATACATTCCACCTCATCAAACCAAGCATCCAGTACACGGCCTCCATGCTCTGACCACAAATCAACCAACGTCCCATCCCTCGGCGCTTCCTCAATCGGTCGCCAGGGCGATGGTTCTGGGGGTAGCGCGCTATGCAGTCTGTCAATCCCCGATTCGGCTTCACTAAGCGCATCGCCAGCCCACTGAAAGCACATCGGGTCAATTTTGCTAACTAAGCGGGCTGCGTCTCGCAAAGCCTGCCCATAGCCATCCTGATACGGTGTTGCGGTCATTGGTATAGCCCCTCTTCGCGTAGGTGCTCCACTACCAGAGCCATTGCTGTTTCCGGGTGCGTTGCCATTTTGGACAAGCAATCTAAACTTTCTGAGTTCCTGCGATAAGCGTAGGCCACCCACATCGACGGTGTATCGCCTTCGTCACGTATCCAATTTACATCCTTCCACTTCCATCCAGTCGGCAGTTGTGGCGTGTTTAGTTGTTTGGTCTGATCAATCATTGCTTGCGTCCTTTCGTCCAGATCGAATAATTACGACCAACCTTCAATAATTTGCGGCGCTGTTGGCTAGCAAAAACAGCACTCGCGACCTGTTCTTCAATCTCCATCCGAACCAGCCGCCAGATTTCTTGCTTGTCTCTGTTGCGCTTGTAATCGACCCAAATCGTCCATGCCCAAAAAGCAAAAACACACGCGGCGGCGCTAACGGCAGTGATCGTTTCCCAAATATCCATCATTCATCCCCTTTCACCAGTTGATATTTCACCCACGGCTTGCCGCACTCTTCGCAGCATCGTTCCTCGCCCCAAGTCATTCTCTCTTCGCGGCCTGGGCAACCGGTCAAGGTGCAAACCGGCTCTAACCAAAGAAATTCGTGCTCCATCACTCCACCCCATGCGTTTTTAGTGCCGCCAAGACCATCGCGCAGGGGAGGGATTTGTGAATTCCAAATGCGGTCAAGGGCGTATCATCATTTGGAACTGGCAGACAACACTCGACATCCCAAACCTCGCAATCGTTGACGGACATGCATGTTTCAAAACTTGTCCACCTCCACCCCGGAGCCAGCAACCGCCGCGCTGCGTTCATATCGTCTTTGGTCAAGGCCAACTCAACGTTGTTCCAAAATCCCGCAGGCATGGCGCGTTTATGAATTTGATCCAAAATCGCTTGCGCCAGTTCGTCGCTTAGTCGCGACCCATCATGCGCCTGGATCATCTCGGTTAGGGTCATTGGCCGCGCTCCATTGCTAAAGCCTCAACAATTTTGGCTAGGCTCCAGCCCCGATAAGTGCAAGCTTGATAACCCTGTTCTCCCTTGACACATATTTTCACGGCGGCACCACAGTTGATTAAATCATTTCTTCCAGCTTTTGATACAACATCCCCGTCCTCAACCGGTCCACTGTTGCGTAATTGCCTAAGAACATCTTTTGCCGCTCCGCTTAGTGACAGCGCAATTTCGACGAGCTCCAAAACTTCCCTCAATTCGTCTTTGCTCATTTGGTCAAATCGACCTACAGCGCCTTGAAGAAATTCAGTCATTCCCCGATCTCCCGCTTGAGTTCATTGAGCGCCTCAATGCATTTCGTGACACCGAGGTTTCTGGCTTCATCCCAATCGTCATCTTCCGTGATTTTTTCGTCGGCCATCCGTTCGGCAACCGCATCAATCGCCGCGTTCCAGACCCGGTTGTCGTGAGCTTGGGCGGCGGCGGCTGTGTATTTTAAACAAGTTTCCATGGCGGAGAACGCTCTACGGCTTAAATCTCTGTCAGCGTTGTATCTCCCCCCTGCGCTTTCGAGATCGTCCATTAGGTCCAAAGCCTCCCGCAAAGCCGCTATCACACTCCATTGATGCTGGACTGTGCCAATATGCGCGTCACATGCAATGCGGCGTCCTTCTAATTGCATTTCCAATTCCGCCACCTGGGCGCGGAGGTTGTCGATTTCGCGATCCCGCGACCTGATTAGATCGACAGCGGCGCGCAGAAGTGTCGTTTCGGAGCGCACTTGATCTACCCCACTCATTTCCCACCTTCCTTGTCGAGTGCTGCAAGATACTCGTCCACATTCCACTTCACTAAATCGGAGTAACTGGTCTTGGAATTGGCCATAATCCCAGCCAAAGCCGCAGCGGCAAACAGATCACGGCGGGTGATTGGGCGATCTTGAGTTGTGGCGTTTTCTGCAACAACTGGCTGTTCACACGCCAGTTTCGATTTTGCAAAACAGCTATCGCATGGAAATTTGCTCGCAATGCAGAATCGGCACGGCCCCACCCAATCGGTCGGCGGATTCACGCGGCGGATCAACACAGGGCTGAGACGTGTCAGTCCAAACGTTATGCCGTTCGCGGTCCAATATTGATTTATCTCACGCCGCTCAAATTCCATCGGCCCAAACACAGCGCCGCACTCGGCCTGATACCAGCCGCCCTCAACTATTTTAAGATCGGTCATTGTTTCTATCCTTCCATAATATGCCGTGTCCATTTATGGTAATCGTGCTCTTCACAGGATCAACTGATGGCACGTATAGCGTACAACCCTTGCGCTTCTTCGCAGGCTTCAAGTCGTCACCGATTATCCCCAAGGGCCTTAAAAACTTTTCTGATGCCATCGGTTTATCGTCCATCACTTCTTCGCCTTGATCTCGGCCACAGACAGCTTTGCCTTGTGGTATTCAATCCGCCTGGTCAAATCCTTAATCTCTTTTCGGTGATACGAAGCGTTCCAAGCCCAGCTTTTCGTGTCTTTTTCCTTGGAATTTAGCCGACGCTCTTCCTCTTGCTGCATTTCTTGGTGCATGACATTTGCGCGGGCCAGCGCTTCTTCCTCAGTGTGAAAGATATCCTCTTCGTAAACGTATTCATGATTGATCCCGATGTACGACCACTTGCCGCCGTCATACCTGAATTCATCAATCAAGATCGATGTGACGGCGGGGGTATAGTCGTAGGTTGTAATGAGGCCAGTTGGCGGATCATAACCCAACGCGCAATTCTTGCAGTGAATGCTGACTTGCGTGTCGTCGTGAAAAGTCACGCGCAGTCTGCCCGTCCCGCCACAATCCGGGCAGGTAATCTGGCGAGTTGTGCCACTGGCATAGGCGCGAAAATATCGCTTGCCCTGTTCAAATTTAGCCGGTTCCATCACTTCCTCCTGTTGCTTTGTGCTTTGGTGCGGGCGCATCCCGACGCAGGATGTTGTCTCACGCGCCGTTGTCATTTTATTGAACACCAACGCTGTTTTAACATTTTGGCCCGGTTCGTCACCCGGCACCCGCACCAAACTCTAAATACCGGCGGGACACAGAGCGCCACTCCCAACTGTGCTATAGGCGCTACGCGCCTAGGTGGAGTCGAACCACCGACCTCTCTGCGTCCCTATTGGTGCGGTCTCAGCCATGATCGGCGGGTAATCTATCCGGCAGCTTACCGGAGGGGATGGCACCCCATCACATTACCCACGTTGACACTGTTCCGTCCTCTTTCGAGGCGCACCAAACTTTAAGATGTAGGCCGGATTTGAACCGGCTTGCGGTCGATAGGCGTGCCGTGACGCCTCGTTTTACTATCCTACCCACAGAGCCTTACGAATGGGCCAGTGGCTCCTACCGCACCATTAACGACACCCACGACGGGGTTATGCCGGTAGAACTCTCGGTCCGCTGATTGCGTGTTCCCACCACGCCGCTACATCAAACTCTTTGCCCTTGCGGGCGAATAACATGGGGTGAGCTGCCTTTGCTCCACTTGCCGTAGCAAGCCAGGATTCGAACCTGGGTCTCCCACAAGTGAGGCGAGCTACCTGACTGCTCCACCGGATTTCTCCGGGCGGGATTTGAACCCGCGACCTTCCTCTCTCGGTGCCCATTCGGGCGAAACGTTGAGCCTTTTTTCGTCGTGCTCATGACGATCTCACTGGGCGCTACCCCTTTCACCTTCATCTGCCACCCGTGCACGGGCCGAAGGCTTTAGTGAGACGCGGGGTCTCTGACGCCCATTCGGGCGAAACTGGCGGGCTGCGACAGGGTTCGAACCTGCATTAATCGATATCCTCGCCTTCGCAAGTACACAGCCCTCAAAACCGGTCTTTGCGCCACCCCGACCGGAAGGGGTTACACATGTGCGGCGATTACCGCACAAGGCGCTAGGCAATATCACCGGGTTTAACCTCGGTTTCGTCGCCTAATTCCGTCATGTAAAGGTCTGTGATCGCGCAAACTTCTTGCCTCTCGGCTTGCTCCATCTTGCGCAATTTCAGCACCTTGCGAATGATCTTAGGATCAAGGCCAGTGGCTTTGGCCTCGGCCATGGTCGCTTTAATGTCCTCTTGGATCGCCGCCTTATCCTCGTTCAACCGCTCCAGACGGTCAATGAAACTTTTCAGTTGGGTCATCTTTCATCACTCCTTTTCGTTCCAAAGATAATGTGTAGGTGGTAAAAACGTTACCACTCCGCCCCGTGGTTTGTCATAAACAGCAAGAAACTCAACGCCCTTGAAGAAAATCTTCCAAACCGTCCTTGCAAGTGACGACCGATGAACAAACCTGACAGCGCCGCTTCTCAAATGACCTTGATGATGTTGTTCGCAAATCATCTTCGACACTTGGTCAATTTCATCTTTCCTCAATTTGAAATCGTACCGCTCTTCCGCACGTCTTGATGCGTGGATATGAATGTCGCGCCGGGTTTTCGGTCTCATGTTCACTCCTTCGTTAGTGTGATGCGGTCGCCGGGGAAGTCGTCCGAGGCTTCAAACGGGTCCGGCTCCGGTGCCTCGTACTTGGCCTTTAATTCGGCTTCGGCACGATCTTCGGCTTCCTTGGTTACTGCCGCCGCAATTGATTTGCGGTTTTCATGGCCTGCCAAAATCAATTGGCGTGACTGCTTGTCGAGCTTCTCATAAAACGAGCGGTAAACTTCCGTTCCCATTTCCGCAGCGCGGTCGGCTTCATCCTCCAGATTGCGCGTTGCCTGCGACTTCGCCGATTGTTCACCGATCCAATCTTTCAATGCCTTTCCAGTTTCTTCCGACATCAACGGTGTTTGCGCAAACACGTCCAAGAGCGGTCCAGGGCATTTACCGGCAGGATGTTCGACCGTGAACTTTCCACGCCCAAGCATTTGCGCCATGATCGTCATATCGTAACGCAAATTCTTTTCTTGGATCGGAACGACAGGACCAGCCAAAAGCTTCTTTCGACCGTCAACAAACTCTTCAATCATCGGCTGTTTGGCCCGTGCGCACAAGATTACGTGCATATCGCAAGACATCATTCGGTTGGTGAACTTAGTCAAACGGCGCTTTGGCTTGGCCCATTTGGCCATATCGTTCTTTTCGGTGGCCTGTTCGACCATATCCAAAATGCCGCCTTCTGCACCCCAAACATGCGATATGCTGTCGATAACCACCACAGTTGCACCAGCGGCGCGGCACTCGTCCAATGCCTGAATATAACGCTCTGGCGTGAACGGCGGGGTTAATGAGCCGTACAGATAGCCGCCCGGTATTTGGTCAACGTAAGCGCGTCCACGTTGACCGCCTTCCGTATCAATCATCACACGCTTGTTCGGGTCGGGCTCCAAACCGCAAGCCAGCTTCAAAGCCGATAACGTCTTGCCGGTTTCACTCATGCCGTACAAGCTGATTAATAGCTTCATGCCCTTCTTGTTCACCGGCTCAAGATTTAAAATGCTTTCCATTATTTGCCCTCCAATTTTTGCGGCGCTTGCCATTCGTACAGTTTGCGCAATAGGTCTTTACTCATGGGTTTTGGCTTAAAGCCGCCGTCCTCTTCCTCTTGCTTTAACCGCGTCAATTCCCACTGCGGCAATCCGATATAGTGGACGGTATCGCCGTAATCTTCCCAATGGCCGGTTGCTAAACATCGCGCAAACGTGTCCAAAGCGCGTCGGTTTTTTTTGCGGCCATAATCCAAAGCATCGCCGTTAAGCGCACAAACTGACAGCAAATGAGGCGCATCTTTTTCGATGGTAACAAAGAAGAAGTTCCGCACTTCAATGCCAGTCGCGGCAGTATAAACGTCGCAATAATGAGCAGCCTGCATGTAATAGCCGTTATCTGCAACCGCCCGCTCAAATTTTGATGGTTTGGCGTTCGTCGTGCTTTTCAAGTCAACCAGATATGCGGAGTTTGAGCAAACGTAGTCAATCCGCGCCTTGAGATACAAGCCCGTGATCCGATCAACTGATATGTAAGTTTGCTCGGAAGCGCCGCCAACAAACACCCCTTTGGTCAACTTATGATCGTTCAAAGCCTTGCGCATAGAAACAATCTGGTCAAATTGTTTCTGTAGCAACGGGGTTTTTCCTCCCGCGTAAGCCCATTCTTTTGCCTCTTGCGCGGCTTTTGTGCGGTAGTTGTCGAAAGCCAAAACATCAATTTGACCGGCCAATAAATCAGGCTCCAACATCGCCAAATGTGTTGCCGTTCCAATGTCAAATTCTTTGGAATTTTCAACCTCACGATCAGGGTTTAGATAGCAATTGTGCCATGCTTTAAGCGGGCAAAATTCCTCAATATCTCGAAGCATCGACGACGACACGGACGGTGTTGGCGTCAATTGACCGTGATATATTTCTTCCGGCACGTTTGGATAATGGCCAACGCCATATATCATTTTCGTGACCTCGCGCAAATGATCGGTCATCGCGTGAAATCCCCTTCAGCAACAATATTTCCGTAACCTACGGCACTTCGCTGGTATCTTCCCCAGTCAATGCAAAACGATCTAATCGCCTTGGCGGTCTCCCCGTGGCCAGCTTTCTTATAAGCCCTGTAAAGGTTCAATCGTTCCACCATCAAATATGAGTTGAAACCTCCATTCACAGGTTTTCCTATACATGCGACACCCCCAAACAAAATATTACCTTCGATGTGGCTGTAAATACGGGAAGCGAAACCAGCGAATGGCAGCGCCTTATCTTGCGGAACCGGCATAGACGCGGCCAAATTTGCAACGACATAGAGCGGTAGGTATTTGCAACCCAAAAGCTTCTTGTCGGCTTGAAACCTGACAAAACGCTTCATGTCCAATGTTTCCACCGCAACTTTATCAATGTTCAGACATGGGTTGTTGCTTACATAAGGTACGTAGGCCATTATGGCATCCCTTCCTTTTTTCTTTCAATTTCACAAAAACTCATTTGCAAATGATCGTTCATGGCATTAAATCCCGTTGGCAGTCGATCTTGTAATCTGCGGCGAGTTCAGCTTGGCCTTCGCGGTAATCGCTAACCAGTTCGGCGCACTTTTGGTCGATCCGGCTATATGCCTCTTGCTCAACGATTGCCAAAAGCCAAGGTTCCTCAATCGGTTTCACGATCTTGCGGTTATTTTCTCCACGGCTCTCATAGCCAACGCTCGAAAAAACAACGTCGTCATCCTGGTCAACCGTGTAAAAGCAAACCAAATCTTCAAAGATGATAACCGCCCCGTTGGGCAGTTCCTTTTCAATATCAAAGCTGAATTGTTCCATTGCGTTCACTCCCTCGCTTGACCCAAACATTAGTTTGGCTTATTCTCCAAGTCAACAGGAAAAAATAAGCAAACCTAATTTTTTTGATTGACGAGGAAAAACGATCATGGCAGCTTTAGACCAACGTGATGAACAGCTTGCGAGGGTAATCCGGGCAGCGGGCAACCGTAACAAGCTTGGGCAAATGCTGGGCATCACTGGAGAGGCTATAAGTCAATGGTCAAAGGTGCCATCCCGTCACTTGCTCAGGATCGAACAATTGACCGGCATACCGGCCAAAGAATTACGGCCTGATTTAGTTTAACAATCGCCGTTGGTATTGCCCCCCCTCGCGCCAACGGCTGTGGCGGCGGCCTCTCCATTCCCCCGGAGAGGCCGCTAGAGGGGGCTAAATGAGAATAGACGATCCCGATCAAGCTTTTTTAGATGTTGTTTGCGCGTTAGACAAGTATCAGCATCCGTGCAGAATTTACACTGCTTGTCGTGTATTGGCGCTTCTCCTAGCTCGTGACCGAGCTATTAGCGTCGGTGTTGTGTTTAAGCAATTACACGACATGTACTTCGACACGATAGACATCTTGGAAGTTACGAACAAATACCGAAGCCCTAAAGAGGAATCGGACGAAATTTGCCGCGAAATCATGGCGGCTTGCCGATGAGCCAGTCAAAACGAATGAGCGCCATTGAAACCGTTGCATCGACAGCAATTGGCTACGGCGTATCTGTGGCAATTACCATTGTCGTTTTGCCCTGGTTCGACCTGCACCCGACAACGACCGAATCCGCGCAAATCAGCGCGATTTTTACCGTCGCGTCACTGGCACGAGGCTATTTGGTGCGGCGGATTTTTAACTCTATCAAGGGAAATGTGAAATGAGCGAGGAAGATGAACTGTACGAGCGCGTGATTGCCGTGTCAGAGAAGATTATTGTGAACGCGGGAACGGCAAGCAATGGCGATATTTTCGTTTTTACCATGGCATTGATCCGGGCCGCTGGCATTGCTGCAAGTCATCCAGCCTATTCGGCAAAAATTCCGCTTCACGTTTCACTCGAAGGCTTCCTCCACGCAATGGAAGTGGACGAAGCGACAATCGAGCGCGTCAAAAAGGCGATGGTGCAGTGATGGAGTTTGAGAAAGTACAAATAGGTGATTGCACGTTGTATTGCGGCGATTGCCTAGAAATTGTGCCGACGCTTGGCAAAGTCGATGCTGTTGTCACCGATCCGCCTTATGGTTTGGGTAAGCGTATGCAAGGCGGAACTTGGGGCGCACAGGTACACAACGAAGGTTTTTTAAAATGGGATTTAGAGATAAATCAGAAATGGATTGAAACTATTTTACACCTCAATTTGCCTTCAATAATTTGGGGTGGGAATTATTTTGATGTTCCCCCATCCCGTTGTTGGTTGATATGGCAAAAGATAAACGCCGTGCCAACAATGGCAGATTTTGAAATGGCATGGACCAATTTAGACAGGCCAGCAAAAAGTTTAAGTTTGCCGGTTGGACGAGTGGAATATGGCCACCCGACTCAAAAACCTCTTGCTTTGATGCAGTGGTGCCTTGGATTTTTGCCAGACGCAGAAACCATTTTGGACCCCTTCATGGGCAGCGGGACAACCGGCGTGGCCTGCGTGAGTTTAGGCAAGAAATTTGTCGGCATTGAGCTTGATCCTGGTTATTTCGACATCGCTTGCAAACGGATCGAAGAAGCCCACCGACAACCGCGTTTAGACTTAACCCCAAAACAAAAACCGACGCAGGAGACTTTGCTATGACAAAAACTCATTCCAAATATGGGGCCAAAATTACTGTTGTTGACGGGATCAAGTTTCACTCCAAGAGGGAAGCTGCGGTTTATGCCGAGCTTAAAATTCTGGAGAAAGCCGGTAAGATTGCAGACCTAAAGCGCCAACCAAAATTTCCGTTTGTCATCGACGGTAAAGAAGTCCGTTACCGAGACACAAAACGAAAACTTTCTTACGTTGCGGATTTTTTGTTTGTCGAAAACGGCAAAACTCGGATCATCGACGTAAAGGGTTTTGACACAAAAGACGGGCGCGTGAAGCGTACTGTGGCAGAAGCAATTTACAACATCGAAGTGGAAATCTGGAAATGAGCAACAACGATAAATATCTGCGGTGGGATGAAATCCCAGTCGGCAAAGCGCGGAAAATGTTGGAAGAGCCAAACGAGATAGAAGATATTTGCGCTGCGCTGGGGACTACTCAGGTGCAGCTTGCCTACCTGTGCCGGGTGAAAATTTTCAAGGATAATCCGAAGCTCCAAAAATTCCGAGAACAGCTTTACCGCCGCACATATGACGCAAGCCTAAAGAACGATAAGACCGTAAAGCTCGTAATGGAGGGCGACAAAGGATTGCGCGACGACCGGGCTGCTGCGGATAAATTTGGTGAAGCTTTGAAAGGCCAAAAATTTGAGGACGCCAAAGATATTGAGCCCAGGGGCCAATTGTATCGGGCGCAAACACCAATGTTAAGATCACCGTGCGGAGGGTGGCAGTTATGAGTAGAAAAGAAAATTTGAGGCAGTGCATCGAGTGCATGGTCACTTATCACAATTGCAAAGCGACGCATCGGGACGTTGATAGCGTTATGTGTCCGTGTGGGGTGATTTTCCAAACCCCATCGGCGGGGCGTAATGGTAAGGTTTTTTCAACCTGTGACCACGACAATTTAGTGCCGGTGCCTCACTGGATGACAAAAACCGAGTTGGCTGAATTGCGCAATCCCGATACGTGCAAGGATTTCACGGTTCTGTCGGGAAAAGAAATGGCCAGCAAGATTATTTTGCGAAACAAATCAACCTGGATCGATGTCCATTCGGAAGTTAGGAAAAGACCACTTGTCGCAATACGGGCAGAAATCGCTCACGTTTTGCAGACAAAATATAAGTGGTCATTGTCTCGGATCGGCGCAATTTTAAATCGCGACCACACGACGGTAATGAACTTGCTAGACAGGCACGAATATTTGCAACGGTTTTTGCCGTCCAATGCCGTTTAAGTTTACCTTTGATCCGCAATCGTTTGCGATGGAGACGCTTGGTTGGCCTGCAACGGCTAAATGGGCGCTTCTGTCGCTGCGGGCGCATTACGTTCAAACCGGCAAGCCAATTATCAACAATGACGCGCTGATTGCGCACGTCACCGGCTTGACCTTGGTTGAGCTTGCCGCAGTCAAAAACTTGCTGTTGTCGGTCTTTGTGCGGCGCGGCAATGAACTGTTGTGCAAACATTGTGAAATTGCGGTACTCAACAGAAAGTTTATTTTGGACACCGCAAGCAAGGCAGGCAAGAAATCTGCGGCAAAAAAAGCCGAACAAAAACAATCACTTGTCAACGACCGTTCAACGACCGTTGAACAGGCTGTTGAAAAATTAGACAACAATCTTAAGCAACACAACACAACCAAAAAGGGTTGCCGCATCCACGAATGGGCCGACGAATTGCCTCCTCATCTAATCCAATGGACGGAAAATTTAGGCTTTTTTGCATGGCAGAAAGTTTGGGATAATTTTTACAATTACTGGCGGAATGATCCGAGCGGAAACGCGGTCAAGATCAACTGGGATACAACTTGGAAAAACTGGCTAAAGAAGGCGATGGAAAATGAACGAAATGGTTTTAAGCAAGCAAACAAGCGGCGAATTGTCACCAGTCATGACGTATTGGGACAAGCAGCGCGTGAACTTGTTAACGAAATTAACGGACTTGGACGACACGACCGACCCGTTCAACCCGCCACTGTTAAATCAGCAGGACGCGCACGAGATCAAGACCGAGGTACTGCCCCGCTATTCGAGGGCATTTGAACCGGCGCTGTCTAATGAAATCGTTGCAGAAATCGAGGCGCTTTTGCTGCATTATTACAACGGGGTAAACGACGTTGCCGCGTCGAAGCGGATTATCCAAGATTGGATCGAAGCTTTACACCCATTTCCGATCAAGGCCATTCAGCGGGCGTGTGCCGATTGGAAAGCCGAGGAAGAACGCAAGCCAGTGCCTGCGGCAATCCGTAAGCGCGTAGAAAAGATCGTCAATCGGCGCAAATTGCAGGTGAAACGCTTGCAAATGATCGTGGAAGAATCCGAGCGGATTTACGGGCGGAAACGATTATCCGCAGCGGAAGAAGAGCGGTTAAGGGCGGAAGAGCTTGAAAAAATCGCGGCTTCCTACGCCAGATATAAAGCCGGAAACAAGGCCTACCAGGACCACGTAACGCAGCGTGGCGAAAAGACTTTGGAAGAACAAGCGTTAGAACTCGATGCCCAAATGGCCAAAGATGAAGCGCGGATCGAACGGGCCAGGACAGCAAAACAGCGGGCCGGTGCAATCGCGCTGGCACATGAAACCGCTGGATTGATTGAAAACATTGCCTGGAAAATGGGATTGGTTAAGGGCGACGATCCTGGTGATGGAGGGTTTAATTGATGGCGCAATCGAACCGAAATTGAAAATCCATCCACGGCTTTGGGCAATGATATTCGCGCCATTCTTTATTGGATATTACCTTTAAACTTTTAAAGTAAACGCGACCTTGACGCATTTTGAGGTTTGCAGATGTCGTGTCTTTCCAAAATGACGATAATCCGTCTTTCCAAACGAGTTGGCGCTTACCCCATTTCAAACACCGCTTTGTTTCTTGGTGGCGCGAAAAACGCTTGCAAGAATTGTTTTTGGGATTGCGAAACGAGTACAGCCGATTGAATGACCGCTTCTTATAAAAAATCCGCAGTTTCATCTTTCTCACTCCTAAAAAAGACCGGGACCACTCACGATCCCGGCCAGTTCCACGGTTGCCCGGTTGGGCCTCTGAAATTCAAGCCTGCCATTTCCATTTGATTTGACCGACAACGCGGCGGATTAGCCGAAGTCGGCTTTTCCGCTCGTACAACAGCGCATTTCGCTGATTTTTAAGCCGTTCTTCCAAATCAATGCGCGGCTTTTGCCGCAAATACGTTTTCGGGTTCGCCACGCAAGTCAAGCGTTTGCGGGCATCTTCTGCATCCATAATGCAATCGAATTGCTGCATGAACGAATTGTCGTTGACTTCGTAACTCTCATAAAGCCAGACCTTGCCGTTCGCGATTGTTATCTCAAAGCTCATTTGCTTTCCCCCGGTAAGAGCGATTTCAGAAAATCCGCCTCGGCCTGGGCCAAGCGACGGCCTTTTTTGTGGTGGGGTTTGAGGTATATCGGGTCGTTTGTCTGCAAAACCCATAATGAAAACGCACCCCACGGCGTCCCTTTGCAACACTTCTTGCCGGTTTTCTCCATAACCGGGCAATCAGAACAATCGTCTTTCGACACCTGACACAATGCGCAATCTTCGCTGCCAGTTGATACGTAGCGCGTTCCATCCGCGATTCCTTGCCACTTAGCGATTGATCGCTCCAGCGCGGCTCGTACTTCTGACTTCATAGCCCGTCTCCCTCAAAGATTTCGACACATGCGATGCGCGCTACCTTGCACGCATCATCACTCAATTCATCACTAGCCTTTCGGCTATCTGATAAATCTCCAACCCACACCTTACCGTCTGGATCGCGATAAACATTCACCCATCCCAGCGACTTGCGCGGGGGTAGGATGGTGATGTGCTTGGTGGCTAACTCCCAAGGCGAGTAAACGCATTGGTTTGGCTTGCCGTTTTCGACCTGAATCCAATCCACATAAACGCTTGAGCCGCCTTTTCGCACCGCTGTCACTTTGCCACCCATAAACAACAACCTTTCAACCGGCAATTCCCACCAATTTTCTTGGGGTTCGGGTTCGGGGGTGTTGCGGATGTTTTGGACCAACGAAAGATCACCTTCGATAGGGCATCGAACTAGGTGCTTGCCATCAGTCAGCATACCAATGTATTCTCTTTTTGCTTTGAGCCACTTGCCTGTGTTTAGGCTCTGCCATTCCCACGGCTTTTTAAGGTCAATTGTCATTGTTGAGTTCCTTTCGCTTTGGCGATTGCTGATCTAGCCCGCATATACGGTGCGCGGACCTCAATTGGCTTCGTAAGATCGTCACTAAAGTCATGCCATGAAAGGCAATCCTCCAAAGCCGCCAGCAAATCGGGGGCTGCGGCAATGAGGCGGGCGTCTGGATGGTTAATGTCTGCGCACCATTCAAAGTGATGATTGCGGTGGTGGTGCGATTGGAGCCAATTAGGGTTGTCGGCGCGTTGCAGAACACAATTTTCGTCACGAAATCGAGGCGCAGCCCCTGACATGCCCCACCTACTAAAACCCATAACCGTCAAATCAAACGCAGGCACTCCGCCGCACAGATTGATATTCTTATTTTTTTGGTTAATTTCCCAGCGCCAAGGCCCGGGTGTATGTTTGTCGGTCATGATTTTTCCTTTCCATCAATTAACCCGCGCTATCGCCACCGGAGCAGCGATAGAAGGGGGTAATTAAGCTGGCACCGACCAAGTTACCGGATAGCCTGAGCGGGTGGATTAGCGGGTGAATTGAGCCAGTTCGGGACCAAAATTCGAAGCCAAACGAACGCTGAGGTGGGGCAATTGCAGGGCGGTTGCTTTCAGTTTTTCCAAAGCGCGGTCACGGCTTTTCGACTTCCAAACGACCGAGTCAGTCACTTTGCCGGGACGAACGCGGGTGCGTGTCACTTTGTTCCATTTGCCAGAAAATCCAAAATATTCAATGTGGTAGGTGCGTGCCATGTTCGTTACTCCGTGGTTGTTGGGGTCTGTGCCCCGTCTTGATGAACATAAGCTAACCTTATTCTTTCCCCCGGTCAATAGAAAAAATGAAAGAAGCCAAATTATTTTTCAGGCCATTTTCAGGTGAATAAAACTCACTCGAAATCAATGAACGATCTTTCAGGTGAGTTTTTCTCATTTGAAAAGTTCTTGACTTCGGTTTATAAGGGAGGGAGGAGGCAGGAGGGAGGGATTTTATCCACCGCTTAACTGCAAAAGGTTCCTAAATCAAAAACATCCTTAAATCGGACTTGTTACTCGCTTCGCCCCCGCGCTCAATTTTCCAAAAAAAAAGCCAAAAATTATGAAAAATGACAATGGTGCATCGCAGCAATGTGACCAATTATAGTTTTGCGGTGCGGTGAGACAAGATTATGGGAAATGAAAGACAACCACCTTGCCAAGCAATCAGGCAACGTGTTATGTTATAACGTAACATTCTTGAAAGCCGTTGGATGCAACAAGAGAACGCCGGAAATTATATTGTCGGTGAAAACGGCAAAAAATTCTATCGAAAGGGCGTTTCTGGCAATCCTGCCGGGAAGCCGAAAGCTTTAATTAATCTGCGTGAGGAAGCCGCCAAACATGGCTTGGAAGCAATCGCCCGCTTGGTCGATGCGATGCGCTCCGATGATGACCGCGTGGCTGTGGTGGCAGCTAAAGAGCTGTTGGATAGGGGTTTTGGCAAGCCGTCGCAAAATCATGACCTTGGATTGCCTGATGGCGCGGGCGGAAAGCTGGTGATCTCTTGGCAGACGACGGACGAGTAATCATACCGTACAAGCCGCGTGCTCAATTCCAGCCGTATCACAATCGGTTTCAGCGTTGGGCTGTAATGGTCTGCCATCGACGGGCTGGTAAAACCGTTGGGATTATCAACGACACGATCCGCAAGGCGATGACCGCGCCGCGTGAAAACTCACGCTACGGAATTTGCGCGCCATTTTACGCCCAGGTTAAAGACGTTGGCTGGCAATATCTCAAGCGGTTTTCAGCGCCGATCCCTGGAATTAAGACCAATGAAAGCGAACTCTATATAGATTACCCGAACGGCTCACGAATTAGGCTGTACGGTTTAGACAATTACGACAGATTGCGCGGCGGATACTTTGACGGGATCGTTTTGGACGAATACGGCGACAGCGACCCCCGTGCTTGGTCCGAGGTTATCCGTCCGGCGCTTGCAGACCGGCAAGGCTGGGCAACGTTTATCGGGACACCAAAGGGGCAGAACCATTTCTGCGACATTTGGGAAGCGGCGCAGGGCGACACCCAATGGTTTAGCCTTATGCTCCGAGCCAGTGAAAGCGGTTTAATTGATGCGGAGGAATTGGCAGACGCAAAGGCTCAAATGACGGATGAGCAATACCAGCAAGAGTTTGAATGTTCATTCAGTGCCGGTATTGTCGGTGCCTACTATTCCCGTGAGATCGGGCAGATTGAGGCAACAGGTCGAAGGCGCGATATTTCGTTCGATCCAATCGTGCCAGTCTATACAGCCTGGGATTTGGGGATGTCTGACAGCACGGCAATCTGGATGGCGCAGCTCGTCGGCTCAGAGGTGCGGCTGATAGATTATATAGAGAGCAGCGGTCGCGGGCTCGATTGGTATGTAAACGAGCTGAAATCGAGGCCGTACACCTGGGCCGATCACTTCTTGCCGCATGACGCTGCGGTGCGTGAGCTGGGCTCCGGTCGATCTCGAATTGAGACGTTGCAATCGCTTGGCCTCGGCTCTGCCCGTGTCATGCCAGCCCATGAGGTTGCGGATGGTTTCAATGCCACACGGCTCATGTTGCCGCGCTGCTACTTCGACCGTGACAAGACAGAGTTGGGATTTGTCGCGCTTAGGAACTACAAGCGCCAATGGGATGAGAAGCGCAAAGTATTTCATGAGCGCCCATATCATGATTGGTCATCACATGCCGCCGATGCTTTCCGATTGCTGGCAATGTCGATCCCCGCGGCTAAACCGCTCAATTCGGATCCTGGGCGTTACAGCCGATCCCGGCGCTCCGGTTCCAACCGCTCTTGGCTAACCGCGTGATATAGGTTACAGTGTTGCAAATTAGCAAGGATTGGCCATGTTTGAGAAAGAGCCCGAAGGCAACCTGGAAGAAGAGGACGAAACCCTAGAACGGGTAAAGTCTTGGTTTGCGACAAGCCGGGATCATTCCAGGCGGTGGCGCGAAGATGCGCGGGAAGATTTCGACTTCGTTGCTGGCAACCAGTGGGATGACGAGGCAATTCGCATTCTCCAAGACCAGCAACGCCCGGTCATCACGTTTAACCGCATCGAGCCGATTGTAAGTGCCGTGTGCGGATCAGAGGTTAACAATCGGCAAGAGGTTCGATACATCGCTCGGACTGAGGGCGATGAACAAGTAAACGAAGTCTTGACCGCAGGTGCCGCGTACTTCCGCGATTGTTGCGACGCGGAGGACGAAGAGAGCGACGCTTTTGCTGACCTTGTTATCTGCGGCATGGGCTGGACTGACACCGCCGTCGATTACGAAGTTGACCCCGAAGGCGAGATTTGCATAAACCGCATTGATCCGTTGGAAATGTATTGGGACGCTGGCTCGTCCAAACATAACCTATCCGATGCGACATACGTTATCCGCGTAAAAGATTTCCCACGCAAGACGGCGCGGGCCATGTTTCCCGATGCGGACCCGGCTGATTTAGACGCGGTCTGGGCAAGAGGCGATGATGGCGACAAACCAGGGAGCCAGCCGAGCGGGCCCGAAGCGTACCAACACAACGATAGGGATCAGAAGTCAACCAAATCAAAGAACGTGACGATTGTTCAGTGCCAGTGGTACGAGGTCGAAAGCTATTTTAAAGTCACCAATTTGGCCACGGGCGAAGCCATTGACGTGAGCGAGGAAGAGTTCCCGCAATTTCAACAAGCGGCGATGGATCAGGGCGCGGCCATTGACTTCAACCGATTGAAACGGCGGGTTTACAAGGAAGCGTTCTTGGGTGCAAAGACTTTGAAAGAAGGACCGGCGCCGAGCCAAACGGCTTTCACCATGCAGGCGATGACTGCCAAGCGGGACCGCAATACCGGGCTTTGGTACGGGCTTGTTAAGGCAATGAAAGATCCGCAGCAGTGGGCAAACAAGTGGTTAAGCCAGACCCTTCATATCATCAACAGCAATGCCAAGGGCGGGCTGATTGCGGAGGCCAACGCTTTTGTTGACGTGCGCAAGGCGCAAGATGAATGGTCGAGCCCTGATTCGATTACGTTGATGAAAGACGGCGCGGTATCGTCGGGACGGTTCACGTTTAAGCCGCCAATCACATATCCGAGCGGGCTTGATAGCCTGATGCAATTTGCGATTTCATCAATCCGCGATGTGTCTGGCGTGTCGGTCGAGTTGCTAGGAATGGCGGATCGGGAACAAGCGGGCGTGTTGGAATATCAGCGCAAGCAGTCGGCAATGACGATCTTGGCTCCGATGTTTAATTCGTTGCGCCGTTACCGCAAAGTTCAAGGGCGGGTCATGATCGACATGATCCAAGAGTACGTAAGCGACGGTCGATTGGTGCGGATCGTCGGAGATCAGGGCGCAAAATACGTGCGGCTAGTGCGCGACGAGGCCGTGGCCAAATACGACGTAATCGTGGATCAAGCGCCGTCTAGCCCGAACCAAAAAGAGGCATCTTGGGCGGTCATTAGCCAGTTGTTGCCGATGTTGCCAAACTTGGGCGTTGGGCCAAACATTTGGGCTGAGGTGGTGAAGGCTTCGCCGTTACCGGCGGGCGTTGCTGAGAAGATTGTTGAAGAAATCACACAGCCAAAAGAGCCGCAACCCGATCCCGCACAAATGGCGGTCGAGGCGGAGACGCAATTGCGGATGGCAGAAATGCAATTAAAGCAGCAAGAGAGCCAGCAAAAGTACCAAATTGATCTAGCCAATCTGGGGCTCAAAGAGCGTGAAATTGCGTTGAAAGAAAAGGTCGCGAGTGTCGAAGCGGCAGGCACCGTGGCCAATATCGTGTTGCCGACACTAACCCAAGGAAGATGATAAATGAGCGAAGACAAGAACGGCATTGGTGCATTGCTCGCAATGACGCCGGAAGAAGAGAAATTCTTTGACGACAAGGGCGAGACTGAGATTGCGGAGGAAATCGAGGCCAAGACCGAAGATCAGGCCGATGAAGGCGAAGCGCCGGAGGTAACTGCGGAGGAAGAGCCGGAGCCGACACAATCGCCGGAGCCGGAGCGGGTTAAGATGGTTCCGCACCAAGCGTTACATGCCGAGCGCGAAGAGCGCAAGAAGCTCGCGGCGCAATTGGAAGAGGTCAATCGCAAGCTTGCTGAGATCACCAAGCCGAAGGAAGCGCAAGAAGATGTGCCAAACTTCGAGGACGATCCGGCGGGTTATTTGAAGTGGCAAAATCAGCAAGCCTTAGACAAGGTTGCGCAGCTTCAAGCCGAGAGACAAGCCGAGAACGAACAACGGCAACAGGCCGAGCGGCATAACCAGCTTGTGGCGGCATACAAGCAAGCCGTAGCGCCGGAATGGCAGAAGCCAGAGTTCCAAGAGGGCTATCGCTATTTGGTGAATGGTCGAATTGAGGAATACAAGGCCTTTGGCTATGACGAGGCAACCGCAGGTCAACTAGCTTTGCGCGATGAAATGGAGATTGCCGCTAAGGCTTTCGAGGATGGCGTAAACCCGGCGAAGCGGTTGATGGATATTGCCAAGGCGCGTGGGTTTAACCCAAGCAAACCAGCAATGCCGCCGAAGATGGAAGCGCCAAAGAAAACGCTAGATCGACCGTCGATGGCTAAATCAGGCGCACCGGCTCGCAAGGGCGAGATCACGCCGGAAGAGCTTGCGGAAATGTCACCTGCTGAATTTGCCAAGGCCACAGCGGGCGGCAAATGGCGAGAGTTCTTTGAAGGTTGACATATCGGCAACAGTGTTGCTAGAATGATGATGTTCGCGGCCACTGCGATACGTGGCAACAGTCGGGACCGGACTTAAAACGGGCCTTCGCCTCCCAGCGTGACGGGTTAGCAATCCCAACACAACACAGGAGGCGGCAATGGCTGCGACTTCATATGGGGTAAATCACCCCTTAGCCGTAAAATTATGGCGAAAGAAGCTTTTCCAGGAAGCTCTAAAAGAAACCTGGGCATCGAAATTCATGGGCACGTCAAGCAACAGCTTGATTCAGCTTCAAGAGGACACCAAAAAGTCGGCTGGTGATCGGATCACCGTTGGCTTGCGGATGCAGCTTTCCGGCGCTGGCGTTCAAGGCGATGGCACATTGGAAGGCAACGAAGAAGCCCTCACCACATACACCGACAATGTTTACATCGATCAACTGCGTCATGCGGTGCGGTCGGGCGGTAAAATGTCGGAGCAACGTGTTCCGTTCTCGGTTCGTGAAGAAGCGATGACCGGCTTGCGCGATTGGTGGGCGGATCGTATTGACACCTGGGTGATGAACCAGTTGGCGGGCAATACCGGCCAATCGGATACTCGTTACACCGGCAACCAATCGGCCATCGCTCCGGCATCAACTCGGTTGATCGTCGGAAACGACCACAACACCGAAGCTTCGTTGTCGGCAACGACCACGCACAGCCTGAAGCTGACGGACTTGGATCGTTTGGTGGCAATTGCTAAAACTGCCACTCCGATGATTCGTCCGATCAAGTACAACGGCGGCGACTACTATGTCATGTTTGTTCACCCAAACGTGGCCTATCGCTTGCGTACTGCTAACACATCAACCAGCGGCAGCTATGTCGATATCTACAAGGCAGCGATGCAAGGTGGAAAAATCGACGATAACCCGCTCTTTACCGGCGCTTCTTTTATGTACAACAATGTGATTGTTCATGAATCGACCCGCGTTCCGGTAATTACGGGAACTCCGAACACTGGTGCCGCTGCGGATTTCCGCCGTTGTATCTTTGCCGGGGCTCAAGCCGCTGTGATGGCAATGGGCCGGGACACTACCTCGCCTGACAGCATGAATTGGGTTGAGGAAATGTTC
>JACCDR012321341.1_pt1 | contig 40136 bp, 59 predicted proteins | sample 7446431 | NCBI WGS metagenome assembly JACCDR01 (sample SAMN15323443, study PRJNA562643) | freshwater metagenome | isolation source: river surface water | place: USA:Blue River Watershed | collected 2017-08-17
CCCAAATTTTCAGGCGCGCAGGTTTTGATAGGGGGGGTATCCCTCACGGGGTGAATTGAGGATCAAACGATGACTGGAACACGAGGACCGCTGCCGAAGCCTGCCGCGCTTCGTCTTCTGGAAGGCAACGCCGGCAAGCGCCCACTGGATCTGGCCGCTGGCATCAACCCGCGCATTGAGATCCCGTCGCCGCCGCGCCACCTGAGCAACGAGGCCAAGAAAGAATGGCGCCGCATCACGCCGCTGCTGGAAGAGCTCGGCCTGATCAGCGGGCTGGACCGCACCGCGCTGGCGCTGTACTGCCAGGCCGTGGGGCGCCTGGCCGAGCTGGAGACCGCCTTCAACGGCATGGTCAACCGGCGCATGGCGCAGGACCCGGCGACCGACTACGCGGATGCCGTCTACCTGGCCAGCCGCGCGGAGACGCCCAGCGGCTACGAGCAGCAGTCGGTGATCGTGCAGCTGATCAAGTCGCACCGCGAGCAGGTCAACCGCTACCTGATGCACTTTGGTCTGAGCCCTGCAGCTCGGGGCCGGGTGCAGGCCTCGAACTACGTGCAGCCCACGCTGCCAGGCGTTGACCCGCTGCCATCTGCCCAGCAGGCCACCGGCTTTGCCCGGTTTGGCGTTGTCGGGCGGTGAACAAGTACATCGAGGCCGCGCACCGGTACATGGCCGGCGTGCAGTCGGGTGCTGTGCCAGCGTGCCGCTGGACGCGCGAGGCAGTGGCCCGCCAGCTGGCTGACCTGGAACGACAGCCCGCTGCCGACTGGCCCTGGATTTTTGACGCCGATCGCGCCTCTCGGCCGTGTGAGTTCATCGAGCTGCTGCCGCACATCAAGGGCAAGTGGGCGCGAGGGCAAGAGCTGATTGTGCTGGCCGACTGGCAGTGCTGGCTGATCACCACCGTGTACGGCTGGATCCACGCCACCAGCCGGCTGCGGCGCTTTCGCGAAGCCTATGTCGAGGTGCCGCGCAAGAATGCAAAAAGCACGCTGTCCAGTGGCCTGCTGCTGTACATGCTCAGCGCGGACGGCGAGCACGGTGCCGAGGTTTACAGCGCGGCCACTACCCGCGACCAGGCGCGCATCGTGTTTGACGACGCCAAGGCCATGGCCGAGCGCACGCCCGACCTGCGCACCTACCTGGGCGTGGCCATCATGCAGCACAGCATCACGGTGGCGCATACCGCCAGCAAGGCCGCACCCCTGGCCGCTGAAGGCAGCACGCTGGATGGCCTGAATGTGCACTTTGCTGTGATCGACGAGCTGCACGCCCACAAGACGCGAGCGGTGTACGACGTGATCGACTCAGCCCGCGGTGCGCGTGAGCAATCGCTGCTGTGGAACATCACCACTGCCGGCACCGATCGCAGCGGCATCTGCTACGAGCGGCGCACGCATGTGACCAAAGTGCTCGAGCGCGTCATCCGCGACGACAGCATGTTTGGTGTGATCTACACCATCGACGACCAAGACGACCCGCAGGCGCCCATCAGCTGGGCCAAGGCCAATCCAAACTGGGGCGTGTCGGTGCTGACCGAGGACATGGAGGCCGCCGCCCGCAAGGCCGCCGCCATGCCCAGCGCGCTCAGCAACTTTTTGACCAAGCGCCTCAACGTCTGGGTCAATGGCGAGTCGCCCTGGATGGACATGCGGGCCTGGGAGCGTTGCGCCGACCATGCCATGCGCCTGGAAGACTACATCGGCCAGCCCTGCTGGATGGGCTTGGACCTGGCCGAGAAAAAAGACTTTGCAGCGCTGGCCATCGTGTTCAAGGACGACGACACCTGGCGCGTGTTCATCAGGCTGTACCTGAACGAGTTGGCGGTGGCCGAAAGCGGCAACGCCCACCTAAGCGGATGGGCCCGCGCCGGGCATGTGCAAGTGACGGACGGCGGCATCACTGACTTTGATGTGATCGCTGAAGACATGCGCTTGTACTGCCGCCAGTTCGACGTGCAGGAGATCGCGTTTGACCCGGCACTGAGCATGTACTTTGCCAGCAGCCTGATCCGCGAAGGCCTGCCGCTGGTGGAAATCACGCAGCGGGCCATGTTCTTCACGCCGCCGCTGCTGCAGGTCGAAAACCTGGTGCTGGAAGGCCGGCTCAAGTTCGACGGCAACCCGGTGCTCACCTGGATGGTCAGCAACTTGGTCGTGAAGATCAGCAAGTTCAACGAGCTGCGCGCCCCCACCAAAGAGCGCGCAGAAAACAAGATCGACGGCGTGCTGGCCATGCTCATGGCGCTGGGCCGGGCCATGGCCCCCAGCGACAACGAAGAAACCATCGGAACCGATTACAAGCTGCTGACCCTATGAAGCAACACATCTTCAACGCCTGCCTGGCCGCTGGCTGGCTCATGTTCACGCTGGGGCTGTGCTTTGGCGTGTCTGTGCCGGTCGGCCTTTGCGCTGGCGGCGCGGTGATGCTGGGCGTCACGCTCGTGCTGGCGCGCTGGGCTGGCGTTGTTCCGTCTGACGCAAGGGGTGCCAATGTTCCTGACTAGCCTGCGCGCCAGCGCGTCCGGTGATGCCGGGCACGACTTCTGGTACAGCCAGATCGGGTCGCGCTCCATCAGTGGCGCCCATGTCACGCCCGATCGAGCCCTGCAGTTCAGCACGGTGTACAAGTGCATCAAGGTCTACTACGAGACTGTCGGCATGCTGCCGCGCCACCTGTACGAGGCTGGCACTGCCCGCAAGCGCGTCACCACCCACCCGGTGGCCAAGCTGCTGACAACCCCCAACCGGTGGCAGACGCCGGCGCAGTTTTTCGGCATGCTGGAAGCGCACAAGCAGCTTCGCGGCAACGGATATGCCGAGATCTACTACGACCGCCGGGGCCAGCCGTCCGAGCTGGTGCCGCTGCACCCTGACCGCGTCACCCCCGAAATTGCGCCCAGCGGTTTGCCGCGCTGGGTCGTCAAGGATGCCAATGGCCTGAACCCCCGCACGCTGGTGCAGGGTGAGATCATGCACCTGACTGGCATGACGGTGGACGGCTATGTCGGCGTTAACCCCGTCATGGCCGAGCGCGAGGCCATTGGCTCGGCCATTGCGTCGCGCGACTACGGCTCGCGCTACTGGAACAACGACGCCCGCCCGCCGTTCTGGATCAAGGTGCCCGCCAAGTTTGAGAACAACGAGGCCCGCGCCGGCTTCCGCGACGACTGGCAGGCCGCCTATGGTGGCGTCAACCAGCACCGCCCGGCCGTGCTCGACCGTGGCATGGAGATTGTGGAGCTGTCGATCGACAACCAGACCGCGCAGTGGATGGAGGCTCGCAAGTATTCCGACACCGACCTGTGCGGCCTGTGGCGCATGCCTCCGCACAAGATTGGCATCCTCACCGATGCCAAGTACGCCAACATCGAGCAGCAGAGCATCGAGTTTGTCACCGACACCATCCTGCCCCAGCTGGTGGGATGGGAGCAGGTGTTTGACCGCGACCTGCTGCTGGCCGATGAGGGTCTGTACCTTGAGAACCTGGTCAACGGCCTGCTGCGCGGCGACACCAAAAGCCGGTACGAGGCCTACGGCAAAGGCATCCAGGATGGCTGGCTGACCCGCAACGAAGTCCGCCGCATGGAAAACATGCCCCCGCTCGACGGGTTGGACGAACCGCTGCAGCCCCTGAACATGACCCAAGCCAGCGGCAAGCTGCTGAGCGCACCCCCCAAGGCCATGCCCGAGCGCGCGGCGGCCCTGCTGCACGCCAACGCCTCCCGCGTAGCCCGCAAAGAGGTGGCCCTGCTGCGCGGGTCTGCCGACCTGCAGGCTGGCGCCGCAATTGATGCGATCGCCCAAGCCTTTGTGGGCCACGAGCGCTTTGTGTCCGACGTCATGGCCGTGTCGATTGACACCGCCACCCAGTACACCGCCCAGGCCGTGCGCGACGCGCAAAGCCTGCACGCCCAAGGCCGGCTGCAAATGGCCGCCTGGATCGATACCCAAACTGCCGCCCTGGTGCGGTTGGAGAGCTGACCATGCTGCACCTTGTTGCCGAGTTCTACCGCACGCCTTGGGCGCTGGATCCGTCCACCTACGCCATCATCGAAGGCGTGCTCACCCGCTGGGCTGAAGGCACCCGCCTCAACCCCGAGCAGATCCGCGCGGCCGTGGGCGACGCGCCCCAGGCCGTGGCCCAGCGGCGCGAGGCCGCTGTACAGCAGGGGCAGGGGCAGGTCGCCGTCATCCCGGTGTATGGTGTGCTCACCCACCGCGCGGTGGACGCTGAGGCATCCAGCACACCCCTGGCCAGCGCCGAGCGCCTGGCGGCGCAGATCCGCAGCGCCGTGGCCAACCCCGACATCAGCGCCGTGGTGCTCGACGTCAACAGCCCGGGCGGCAGCGTGTTTGGTGTGCAGGAGCTGGGCGACACCATCTACAGCCTGCGCGGCGCCAAACCAATCAAGGCCGTGGCCAACGCCAGCGCAGCCAGCGGCGCCTACTGGGTTGCCGCCCAGGCGGACGAAATCATCGTCACCCCCAGCGGCATGGTCGGCAGCATCGGCGTCGTCATGAAGCACATCAACGCCAGCGAGTTCTACAAGCAAAAGGGGCTTCAGACCACCTACATCACCAGCGGCAAATACAAGGCCGAAGGCAACGACGCCGGCCCCCTGGATGACGACGCCCGCAAGTACCTGCAGGCCGTCAGCGACGAGTACTACAGCGCCTTTACCCAGGCCGTGGCCAAAGGACGCGGCCAGCCCGTGGGCGTGGTGCGTGGCGAGGCGTTTGGCCAGGGCCGCATGCGCACCGCCAAAGAGGCTGTGGCTACAGGCATGGCAGACCGCGTAGCCACACTTGACGCTGTCATTGCCGAGCTGCTCAAGCCCGCGCCTGCCGCCCGCCGCCCCAACGCCTTGAGCGCTGAGGCTGCGCTGGCCCAGGTGCAAGCCCTGCAAGCCCGCCCCCAGATAGCGGTCTGACAGCACCGCATCGCCAGCCGCCCGATGGTGCGCTGGCGCAGCCCGACGGCTGATGCTGTTACCCCGTAGCCCGCGCAACCGTGCGGGCTTTTGACTTTCAGACCCCACCACCCATAGGACCTCAGACCATGAAAAAGTCGATCTTCTCCCTTGTGGCCATCTGCCTGATGGCTGTGTTGGCCAGCACCGGCACCGCGTTTGCGGCGCCTGACCTGGTCGCCTCCGGCCTGCAACTGGCCCAGCACGACATGCCCACCACGCTGCAGCTGCTGGCCTTTGGCGCCGCTGGCACCATCCGCCAGCTCAACGCCCTGCGCGCCCAGCGCGAAGCCCGCGTTGCTGAGATGAACACCATCGCCGCAGCCGCTGCCGCGTCCGAAACCGGGCAACTCACGCCCGAGCAGCGCACCCAGTTTGACGCAGCGCGTGAAGCCGTGGCCGCCATTGATGGCGACATGGCCCGCGTGCAAGCCAGCATCGACGCTGCCCGCGCCGGTGCCGGCGTCGAGATCCGCGACGGCGCCAGCATCCAGACCCGCGACAACACCCGTGACGCCGCCAACCACGGCTTCCGCAGCTTTGGCGAGTTTGCGGTGGCCTGCGTGGCCGCTGCCAATGGCAACCGCGACCAGCGGCTGCAGGCCGGTTCTGGCGGTCTGCAGATCGATGCAGCTTCGACCCTGCCCACCAACTACGGCAACACCACCACGGGTGCCGATGGTGGCTTCCTGGTGCCGCCCGAGTTCAGCAACGCCATTGTCGAGACGGCCTACAACCAGAATGACAGCTTTGTGCCGCTGACCGACAACACCCCGGTGCAAGGCAACGGCATGGCTTTCCCTGTGGATGAAACCACGCCTTGGGGCAGCTCTGGCGTCAAGGCCTACTGGACGGACGAAGGCGGCGCTGGTACCGACAGCAAGATCAAGCTGGACCCGGCCCAGTTGCGCCTCAAGAAGCTCACCGCCCTGGTGCCGCTGACCGAAGAGATGCTGTCCGACAGCACCGCCATCAGCTCCTACGTGGCCCGCAAGGTGCCCGAGGCCATTGCCTTCAAGACCAACGAGGCGCTGTGGAGCGGCTCGGGCGCTGGCAAGCCCAAGGGCTTCTACGCGGCAACCAGCCTGCTGGTGTCGGTTGCCAAAGAGTCCGGCCAAACTGCGGACACCATCGTGGCGCAGAACATCACCAAGATGCGCGCCCGCATGTCGGCCCGCAGCTACCGCCGCGCCATCTGGACGATCAACAACGACGCCCTGCCGCAGCTGGACAACCTGCTGTTTGCCACCACGGCCACCAACAGCGTCATCTACAACCCCAACGGCGGGCGCTACGGGTATGGCACCCTGTTGGGCCGCGACCTGATGGTCACCGACTTCAACGAGTCGGTGGGCGACAAGGGCGACATTGTGCTGATCGACTGGGGCATGTACCGCACCATCACCAAGTCCAGCGGCATGGAGACGGCCACCAGCATGCACTTCTGGTTTGACCGTGGGCTCACCGCCTTCCGCACCACCTTCCGCATTGATGGTCAGCCGTCCATCACCAGCCCGGTGACGCCCAACAAGGGCAGCAACACGCTGTCGCCCATCGTCACCCTCGACGCCCGCGCCTGATCGGCCTGTGGCGTTGCCAACCGTCGCTGCCTCACAAGGTGGCGGCGGTGTTTCGTTCAAACCCCCTTTTGTTTCAGGAGCATCAACATGATCACCGGAAAACTCTCCGAGCGTCTCGCCCTGGTGGCCACCATCGACCCGGCCACCGTCACCAGCACCGAAGTCTTCACCGACGTGGTGGACATGGGCGCCAACGCGCAAGCCCTGGCCATTGCCAGTCTGGGCAACATGGCCAGCGAAACCATTGACTTCAAGTGCTACAGCTGCGACAGCGACGGCTCCAACGCCGCTGCCATCAGCGGCTTGGCCGCCACGCAACTGGCTGCCCATGCCAGCAACAACGACAACAAGCAGTTGATCATCAATGTGCGCGACGGCGCCCTGCTGGCCAGCGGCAAGCAGCATGTCAAGTTCGGCCTGGTCACTGGCGGCGCCACTGGCGGCGTTTGCTGCGTCAATGTGGTGGCCCTGCCGCGCCAAGGCCTGGCCAGCGCGGCAGACCTGGCCAGCGTGGCTGAAATCGTTGCCTGACCGGCAGCCATCCTGATCGCCCCCGGCCAGCGCCGGGGGCCTTCTGCAAACGTCTGCACAGGCGCTTGCACAAGGCCCGCACACCCATGACCACCACCCGCATCACCGACGCCACCACCGAGGCCCTTACCGCCGCCGAGGTCAAGGCTCACGCACGCATTGACACCAGCGCCGATGATTCGCTCATCACCCGGCTGATTACTGCCGCCCGTTTGGAGTGCGAGGCTGAACTGCAGCGCAGCATCATGCCTGTGACCTGGTTCAAGGCGTTGGAGTACTTTCCGGCCTGGGGCGTTGAACTGCTGTACCCCACCGTCACCAGCATCACCCACGTCAAGTATTACGACGGCTCGGGCAACTTCACCACGCTGGACTCATCCAGCTACCAGCTGGACGCCTACAGCAAACCTGCCATCCTGGCGCCAGCCCCGGGCCTGCTGTGGCCCACCACCCAGCTCGACCGCATGAATGCGGTGCAGATCACCTACGTGGCCGGTTGGGCCGATGCTGCGTCGGTGCCTGCACCTGTAAAGCAGTGGATGCTGATCCGCATTGCCCAGCTGTACGAGCACCGCGAAGAGGTTGCCGTGGGCGCTGCTGTGGCGCTCATGCCGCATGTCGATCGCCTGCTCGATGGCTACCGCGTGGTGAAGGTGTAGCCATGCGTGCCGGCAAACTCCGCGACCGCATCCGCATCGACCAGCGCTCGGTCACCCAGCATGCTGACTATGGCACGCCGGTGGTGACCTGGGCCGAGCTGGCCACGGTGTGGGCTGAGGTGCAAGACCAGCTGCCCAGCCGGTCTGAGTCGATCGGGCCTGACCTGGTGATGGCGCGGGCGCCGGTGCGTGTGCGCATGCGCTACCGCGCAGACCTCACCAGCGCCATGCGCGTGGTAGAGCTGGGTGGCCGGCAGCGCACCTTCAAGATCGTGAGCCCGCCCGCCACCCTGGGCAACCGCGAGGGCACTGAGGTCATGTGCGAAGAATTCAGCACCGAAGGCGAGGCCCTATGAGCGGCAGCGTCACCAGCAGCGTGCGCGTCACCGGCCTGTCGGATCTGATGAAGTTCTTTGACGAGCTGCCGGCCAAGCTGCAAAACAACGTCATGCGCGGAGCCATGCGCGAAGGTGCCAACGTTGTGCGCCAAGAGGCAAAAAACATGGCCCCAATTGCAACGCCATCCAGCAATGGCGCAAAGAAGTATGGGCACTACCGAGGCGCCCTGCGCGATAGCATTAAGGTCAGCACTCGGTCGCGAGCTGGCAAGGTTTCTGCGGTTGTAAGTGCGGGCGGCAAGAACAAGCGCGGTGCGGATGTGTTTTACGTTCACTGGGTAGAGTTTGGCACCGCCGCGCACTTCATCAAGGCAAAAGCAAATGGCAAAAACTATGCAGGTCGTTTGAACTACCAAGGCCGAAAAAATGGAGGCGCGCTAAGCATCAATGGCAAGATGTACGCCTCTGTCTTTCACCCAGGAAGTCGCCCTAAGCCGTTCATGCGACCAGCGCTGGATTCTCGTGCGCAACAGGCTGTTGTCGCGGTTGGTGAAGCGATTAAGCGTCGACTCACCAAACAAGGGCTAAACGCTCAAGACGTGGAGATTAGAGAGGCATGACCGCACTGCACACCCTCATTGCTGGCCGCTACACCGGCCAGGCCGTGGTGCTCATGGGCAACGGCGCGCAGGCCGGTGCGCTGGCCCGCGTGGTGCCAGACGGCTTGCCGGTGATTGCCGTCAACCGTGGCGTGCGCCATGCGCCGCAGGCTGATCTGCTGGTCAGCCTGGATGCCAATTGGGGCGCCGCGGCCGATGCCTACACCGGCCCGCGCCTGGTCGGCTTTGCAGGCTGCAGCCACCCGGCAGCAGTGCACTACCCGGCGCCGTATGAAGTGGTCGCCACCGAGGGCGGGGCGGTGCTGCACATCCGCAGCAACCTGCTGGCCGCCATGCGCCTGGCTGCGCTGGGGGGTGCCAGCACCATCCTGCTGGCCGGCATGGAAGACCTTGCCACCTACGAGCGCACCCACCATGCCCCGGGCATCGTGGCCGGTCTGCGGCAAGTCAGCCAGCAGCTGCAGGCGCAGGGCGTCACCGTGCAGGCCTTCACCGCCTGGGCCGGGCTGGATGATGTGCAAGAGGTGCAGCCATGAGCGGCGGCGTCAAAGCGATCGTGCACCTGCTGTCCAACAACAGCGACCTGAATGCCGTGGTGCCCGTTGCCCGCATCATGGCCGGGCCGCTGCCCCAGCACACCACGCTGCCGGCGCTGGCCATCACGCAAGTGTCTGGCACCGTGCGCCACCAGGTGGCCGCCGCCAGCGTGCTGTTTCGCACAGACCGGGTGCAGGTCACCGTGCTGGCCAAAACCTACGCCAGCCAGCGCAGCGTGCTGGAGCTGGTGCGCGCTGCCATCCCGCGCAGCCGCGGCACGGTGCATGGCGTCAATGTCGACAGCATCCTGCTGGAGCTGGAGGGCCCCGACTTCACCAACGACGCTGGGGTCTACATGGGCTCTGTGGACTACGTCATCAACTACAACGCCTGACGGCTGCGCGCACACCGCCAGCCCAGGCCTGCACCGGTTTCGTCGCAAGACGAAAGCCCGCCCGCCGCGATTCCCGCAGGCGGGCTTTTTTTTGACACGAAAGGAAAATTCAAATGGCAGAAGGTACCAATCTCCAAACCATGTCGGGCGCTACGCTGGCCATCAGCGCGTCGTTGCCCGCCACCTACGACTCGTCGGGCTACGGCGCCACCAGCATCAGCTACACAGCCATCGGCAATGTGGAGGATTTTGGCGAGCACGGCGGCCAGGCTCAGGTCAGCAACTTCATCCCGGTGGAAAACGGCATCGTCCAGAAGATCAAGGGCTCCATCAACTATGGCGCCATGAACGTCACGGTGGGCAATGTAGCCAGCGACGCCGGGCAAGACATTGTCGACGCGGCCTTTGTCAGCAAAAACCGCTACAGCGTCAAGATCGCCTACCCCACCCGCACGGGCGAAAGCACCGGCGAAATCCACTATCTGGACGTGCTGATCACCCAGCGCACCTGGAAAGACGGCTTGGTGGACAACGTGCGCCGTGTGGCCATGACCTTTGAGGTCTGCCGCGCTCCGGTCGTCGTCGCTGGCACCTGATCCCCTGGGGCCGCAAGGCCCCATCCCAGAGCACCGGCCCTGGCTGCTGTCGCTTCCTTCGCGGGGAGCGCGGTGGCCGGGGCGCGGGCATTTTGCAAACTCCCCCGCGAAAGAACCACTCCATGGACCTCCAGACCCTGGCCGTGCTAGACACGGCATTCCTGCACCTGCGCAACGTCGACGGTGAGCACCTCACCGAAGCCGGCACGCCGGTCGGCATCACCCTGTACGGCCCCGGCACCAAAACGTATGCCCAGGCGCTGGCTCGCAAGCAGGCCCGCACAGTGGAGCGCATGCGCCGCCAAGGCAAGCCCACCAGCCCGGCCGTGGACGCTGAAGAAGAAGCCGACGACAACGCCACCTTTCTGGCAGACGTCACCGTCAACTTCCAGCAGATCGAGTACCTGGGCCTCAGGGGTTACGAGCTGTACAAAGCCGTGTATGCCAGCCAGCCGCTGGGCTTTATTGCCGAGCAAACCACCCGCTTCCTGAGCAGCTGGGCAAATTTCAAGCCGGCCTCTGCGACGACCTGAGCCTGTTTGTGCGGCACACCGCCTGGCTGCAGGCGGCGCCGCACAAGCCGGGCGCAGGCGGTGCAGACGCGCAGCCGCCCATCCCCCGCATCCAGCGCATGCGCAACAACCGGGGCGACGCGGCCTGGCAGCCGCCCATGCCGCCGGTGCACGCCGGGCAGCACCTGCTGGACTGGTTTTGGGAGGTGGGGCCCGCGCAGTCAGGTGGCGCGGCGGCGGCGCCCATCGGCCAGCAAGAGCTGGCCGCCTGGCAGGCCAACACTGGCATCCACCTGCAGGCCTGGCAGGCGCGGTGCCTGCGCAGCCTGTCGGTGGCCTATGTGAATGCCGCTCACGAGGCGCAGTCGCCCGATGCACCCCCGCCGTGGAGGCCGCGTGAAAGCAGCCCCGAGCAACTCACCACCGTCGCGCACGACATGCGCGCCGCCTTGGCTCGCAAAGCCAACCTGTAACGCAACCACAACAACGCACCGCAAGGAGCCCGCCGCATGAATGCCGGACGGTTGGAGATCGAGCTGCTGGCCAACATGGCCCGCCTGCAAAGCGACATGGCCGAGGCCAAGCGCTCTGTGGGCGGTGCCATGCAGGGCATCCAGAGCAGCGTCGAGATGGCCAAAACGGCCTTCATCGGCCTGGGCGTGGCCGGCATGGCCGTCAGCTTTGCCGGCACCATCAAGGGTGCGATTGACGCCGCCGACCAGATCAACAAGCTCAGCCAGCGCACCGGCCTGGCGGCCGAGCAGCTCAGCCAGCTGCAGTTTGCCGCCAAGCTCAGCGACGTCAGCACTGAGAGCCTGACCACCGGCCTCAAAAAGCTCAACATCAGCATTGCCGAAGGCGCGGCCGGCGACAAGGAAAAGATCGCCAACTTCAAGGCGCTGGGCATCACCCTGACGGATGCCAGCGGCAAGGTGAAAACCGCCGATCAAGTCCTGATGGATATGTCCGACCGGTTTAGCACCGCCAAAGATGGCGCGGGCAAAACCGCCGTTGCGGTTGCGCTGCTGGGCAAGGCAGGCGACGAGATGATCCCGCTGCTGAACGGCGGCAGCGGCGCGCTCATGGACATGATGGGCAATGCCAACAAACTCGGCCTGACCATCAGCACCGACTTTGCCAAGCAAGCCGAGGAGTTCAACGACAACATCACCATCATGCAGACGGCCTCGCAAAAAGCGGCCATTGCACTGGGGTCTGATCTTGTGCGTGGCCTGAGCACGGCCATGAAAGCCATGGTGGATGCCACCATTGAGGGTGGCAAGCTCAATGGAATGCTGGTCGGGTTGCAGACCTTCTTGACCGGCGACGACCGCCACAAAGCCAATGTGGCCATGGTCGACCTGGCGGAAAACATCCTGCAGGTCCAGAACGCGCTGACCAAGCTGACCGCCAAAGGCGAGATGCAGACGGCGCAAGACGCTCGCACGGTCGTCACTCTTCAGGCCAAGCTGAAGGCGCTGCAGGAAGAGTACGGCATGCATCAGCGCATGGCCCAGGCGCTTGACGTGGAGGCTGCTAAAGCCGCCGCCGCCAAGCCAAAGCAGACCGACGAAATCAAGCCGCCTGGGCGTGTCTCTACTGGCATGAGCGACGCCGAGCGCGCGCGCCTGAAAGAGGCCGCAGAGGAGGAGCGCGCCCGCCTGAAAGAGCAGGCCGATCGCATCGCCTACTTCCGGCAAATCGAGTACGAGCGCGGCAAGGCGGTGGAAGACGCCAACAAGGCATACCAAGAACGGCAACGCATCCTCGCGGAGCTGGCTGCCAAGCAGTATCTGGAGTACGTCACCGCCATGGACCGCGCGGTCATGGCCAGCGTGGACGCGCTGGGCGCCGGCATGGCCGAGGCGGCGCAGTACGGCCTGCTCAAGAGCCAGATCACCGAGCTGACCGTGGCCAAGCTCGATGCCGCCCGCGTGTCGGCCCTCAGCCCGCAAGAGCTGGCCGCCATTGATGCGCAAATTGCCAACTACCGCCAGCTGATCGACGTGCAGCGCGGCATGGAGGCCGCCCAGGCCAGCCGCCAGGCGGCGCAGGCCGCTGCCGATGAATGGCGCCGCGCCACCGACCAGATCGAGCAGGCCCTGACCAACGCCCTGATGGAAGGCGGCAAGAACGGCGCGGACTACATCACCGGGCTGTTCCGCACCATGGTGCTGCGCCCCATCATCAGTGCGGCAATCAATCCGCTGGCGGGCGCGGTCACCACCGCCATGGGCGTGGCGGGCCCGGGCGCTGCGCTGGGTGGCGGCTTTGGCCTGGGCCTGCAGTCCACCATGCAGAACGGCTTCATGAACTTTGGCGCCAACGCTGCCAACATCGGCGCCATGGTGGAGGGCGGCAGCTACGCCCAGGCCTTGGGCTCGGCCAGCCCGTACATTGCCGCAGCCATCGCGGCGTACAAGTTCCTCAAGAGCTTTGAGGGTGGCGAGACCCGCGCCGGCGGCCAGTACAGCGGCACCAACCTGCTGGCCGCGCCCTCGGGCGGGCAGATCGACGCCGCCAACGTCACCGGCGCCATTGGCGCCACGCAGGGCAGCATCAACGCTTACCTGGCGCGCCTGGGCTCCAGCACCCGCCTGAGCGAATTTTTCAGCGGCCTGGAGACCAGCGACAACGGCAAGGGCTTCGCCTACGCCGGCGGCGCGCTGTCCACCGGCGCCGTCTTCGGCCAGGGCCAAAACGGCCTGGGCTACCTCAACCGGCGCGGCAACTTTGACGCCGCGGGCGCCGTCACCGCCTTTGGTGAAGAGCTGAGCCAGGCCGTGCTGCAGGCCCTGCAGATGGACCTGGACAACCTGCCCGACTATGTGCGCCGATACCTCGACGGCATCGACGTCGACGCCATGGGCAAAGACGCGGCCGACAAGCTGCTTGCCAGCATCGATGCCGTGGCCACCCAGCGCGCCACGCTGGAGCAGCAGATCTATGAGCTGACCACCAGCGACGCGCAAAAGCTGATCGACGCGCGCATCAAAGAGCGCGCCACCATTGACGCCACCAACATCGCGCAGTATGAGCGGCTGGTCGCCCTGCAGGACGAACAGCGCGCCACCGCCGCCGCCACCGTGGCCGCGCAGGAGCGCGCCCGCATCGAAGAGCAGCTCGCCAACCAGCGCCAGGGCCTGCAGACCCAGCTTTATCAGCTCACCGGCAACACCGCCGCGCTGCGCGCCGACGTGCTGGCCGCGCTGGGTGGCGATCAGCAAAGCATCGAGCTGCAGCGCCAGATCTGGGCCATGCAAGACGCCCAGCAGGCCGCCAGCGTCAGCGCCGCCAGCTACGCCACCGCCGTCACCTACGCCGGCGAGGCCATGGACAACTTTGGCGACAGCATTGCCGCCTACCTGCGCAAGCTCGGCATGGGCCAAGCCACCGCGCTGGCCCGCACCAGCATGGCCGGCGCCGCCCAGCAATACCAGCAGCAGCTGCTGTTGGCGGGGCAGGGCAACGCCAGCGCCCGCAGCAGCCTGACGGACTATGCCGACGCGTACCTCAGCGCCGTGGGCAGCCAGGCTGGCAGCGCCATGGAGGTCACCCGCGCCCGCGCTTTTGTCAATGCAGACCTCAGCCGCTTTGTCACCGACCCCAACGCCGGCCTGACGGCCAGCATGCGGCAGATGGCGGCCGAGATGGCTGCGCTGCGCTCCGAAGTGGTCAAGCTGCGGGCCGAAAGCCAGGCCACCGCCATCAATACCCGGCGTTTTGCCGACGACTTCCAGCGCGTCAGCCAGAACGGCGAAGCCCTGATCACCGAGGCTAGCGCATGAAGATCATCCCCCCGCTTGACCTGACCGCCGCGCTCACCAGCAGCACCGCCACCGAGCCCGGCAGTGGCGAGACCGCTTGGGCCAGTGGCGGCACCTATGCGCTGGGCGCGGTGCGCATCCGCACCGCCACCCACCGCAAGTACGAGTGCATCGTGGCCGTCAGCGGCAGCACCACGGCGCCAGAAGATGACGCCACCCACTGGGCTGACGCCGGGCCGACCAACAAGTACGCCATGCTCGATGCCGAGCAAAACACCGCCACCACCCTGGCCAGTCCGCTCACCGTGGTGGTGGAGCCCGGCCAGCGCGTCAATGCGCTGGCGCTGTTTGGCGTCACGGCTGACCAGGCCGTGGTCACCGTCAACGACGGCACCAGCGACATCTACACCACCACCATTGACCTGGTCAGCCGCGTCACCCGCACCTGGAGCGAGTATTTCTTTGGCGCCTTCCAGTACCGCACCAGCATTGCCGTGCTGGACATTCCGCCGGTCAGCGCGCCCGAGATCACCGTCACCCTCACCCGGGCCAGTGGCGACGTGGAGTGCCAGACGCTGGTGGTGGGCAACGCAGTGGACATTGGCAGCACCGAGATGGGCGCTGAAAGCGACATTCTGGACTTTTCCCGCGTCACGCGCGACGAGTTTGGCAGCGCCACCCTGGTGCGCCGCAAAAACGTGCCCACCATGCGGCTCAACGTGCTGGTGGACAAGATCAGCGTCAACAAAATCCGCCGCCTGCGTGAAGACCTGGCCGCCCAGCCCGCCGTCTTTTTGGGCATGGACGACAGCGCCGACGACTACTACGACGCCACGGCCATGCTGGGCATCTTCAAGCGCTTTCCGGTCGTCATCCAGTACCCCGAGCACGCGCTCTGCACCATCGAAGTTGAAGGACTCTGACCCCCATGACCACCATCACCGCACTGCCCACCCCGCCCAGCACCAGCGACCCGGCCAACTTTGACACCCGGGCCGACGCCTTCCTGGCTGCGCTGCCCACCTTCCGCAGCGAAGTCAACACCGTGGCCGGCGAGGTCAACACCGCCGCCAGCACCGCCACCACAGCCGCCGGCACCGCCACGGCGGGCGGGGCCACCGCGACTGCCCAGGCCGTGCTGGCCGCTGCCAGTGCGGCCGCCGCTGCCGCCAGCGCAGGCGCTACGCTGTGGGTCACCGGCACCAACTACACCGCCGGCGCGGTGGTCTACAGCCCCACCAACTACAGCACCTACCGCACCAGCACCAGCGGCGTCAGCAGCACAGACCCGGCGGCAGACACCACCGGCCGCTGGGTCAGCGCCATGCTGCCCAGTGCCGAGGCCACGGGCTTGCCCACGGTGCGCCCGTCGCTGCTGCTCAACTTCCTCAACAGTGGGGCGCTGGATCCGCGCGTGCGCGTGTCGCGCGCCACCACCAAAACCGTGGTCGGCCCCAATGGCTTGACTGAGACGCTGCTGGCCCACCAGCTCAAGGTGGACCACAACCCCACCACCCTCAAGGCCCTGGGCCTGCGGGTGGAGCCATCGCGCGTCAACCTGGTGGCTGCCGGGCGCGACATGACCGCCTGGGGCAGCTCGGGCGGCGGCACCACGGTCAACAACAACAGCCAAATCGCCAGCGACGGCACCCAAACGGCGGACGAAGTGGTGGCCAGCGCCGGCACGTCCGACAGCCGGTACCTCGACATTACTTGCACCGCCGCTGTGCACGCCGTCAAATACCGCCTGCGCGCCGGTACCGCCACCGACTGCATGGTGGCCCTGTACAGCGGCGGCACACCCGTGGCGGTCACCGCCCGCATCTTGAGCGGGCCGGGCAGCGTCTCGGGCTCGGGCGAAATCACCCTGACCGGGCTGAGCACGTCGCAATACACCACGGTGGAGCTGGTCACCAACGCGGCCCTGTCGTCGGGCACGCACCGCCTGTATTTGTGGCCGGGCCTGCCCAGCCAGTCGGCGGGCGACAGCACCACGGTGGACTGGGTGCAGGCCGAGGCCGGCGCCGCCAGCAGCAGCGACATCCCTGACGGCGTGACCCGTGCGGCCGATGTGGTCACCGTCAGCGGGGTGGACTTCAGCCGCATCTGGAACCCGCTGACCAGCACCATGGTGGTGGGCCTCACCCTGGCCGCCAGTGGCGCCAGCAGTGCCGCGCGCGCCATCCTCACCGCCAGCAACGGCACCACCGACGAGCGCATCACGCTGTACGTGTCGGGCGGCGACAGCCTGGTCGGCCTGATCAGCGACGGCGGGGTGGAGCAAGCCGCCCTGTCGGTGGCCCGGCCGGCTGCGGCCTTTGTGGCCGCCGTGGCCGCGCAGGTCAACAACGTGGCCCTGGTGGCCAGCGCATCCACCGCGCAGACGGACACCAGCGCCACCATGCCCGCGCCCACGCAGCTCAACCTGGGCAGCGACGGCGGCGGCGCCAACCAGCTCGACGGCTGGCTGCGCTTTGTGGCCATCTACCCCGCTCGCCTTTCGGCCACCGAGCTGGCCAGCGTGCTCACCTACTACGCCTGACCCTGACCCAAAAAGGACCCACCCATCATGCAACTCATCGGCCCCGCACCGCACCAGGTGCCCACCAACGCCATGCTGGGCGCCATGGCCCATATGGACCGGCCGCCCACCGAATGGGCCGGCCTGGCCCTGCTGAGCACCAGCAACCCCAGCGCCGCCAGCTCGGTTGACCTGACCAACCTCGACGCGCGCTTTGCCCGCTACATCATCACCTTTGACGCCCTGGTGCCCGCCACCAACAACGACACGCTGAGTGTGCGCACCAGCGCCAACAACGGCAGCAGCTTTGACAGTGGCGCCACCGACTATGCCTACAGCGGGCAGGAGACGTATGGCGGCCTGAGCAGCGCCGCGTTTGTGGGCTCGGCGGGCGACACCAAGATCATCTTGCACAGCACCACCACGGTCAGCAGCACCGCCAGCAACGGCGGCATCAGCGGGCGCATTGATCTCATCAACCCGGCGCAGACCGCCGGCCACCACCAGCTGCTGTTTGCGGCGGTGTGGGGGTCTGAGTCCGGCGGCGGCAGGCTGGGCAACGTCAATGGCGGCGCCGCCCGCCGCAGCAGCACCGCCGTCAACGCGCTGCGCCTGTACTTTGCCGGCGGCAACATCACCAGCGGCACCGTCCGCGTCTATGGAGTGGCCACAGCATGACCAGCAACAACAGCAACACCCAACTGTCGCCCGCCGACCAGCTGCCGGCGGCCAGCGCGCCCACCCCGGAGCCCAGCACGCCGGTGCGCATTGTGGACGGCCAGCCCGTGCCCCTGAGCGATGACGAGCAAGCCGCCCTGCAGGCCGAGCGCACCGCCTGGGCGCAGCGGCAGGCCGTGCCCGCGGTCGTCACCATGCGCCAGGCCCGGCTGGCCCTGCTGGGTGCTGACGGCCTGCTCAGCCAGGTGGACGCCGCCATCGCGGCCATGCCAGAGCCCGAGCGCAGCGCGGCCGTCATCTTTTGGGAGTACAGCACCACCGTGGAGCGCGACAACGCCTTTGTGCGCCAGCTCTCCACCGGTCTGCAGCTCACCAGCCAGCAGGTGGACGCGCTGTTTGTCGCGGCCGCGCGGCTGTAGGCGCCACCATGCTGTGCCTGCCCCACATTCTGGCCCTGGCCATCCACAGCCAAGCCGGGTTTAACACCGCGGTGCCCGGCCTGGGTGCCCTGTGCCGCCATGGAGCCGATGACGCCTGGCTGCTGGGCGCTGGGGCCTACGCCAACAGCGAGCGCGCGGTGGACCGCAAGGTCAGCCAATACCTGCTGGCCGGAGCGCAGCCCTGGAGCGTGGGCCCGGTGCGCCTGGGCGCCGTGGTGGGGCTGGTCAACGGCTACAGCTACAACAGCGGCCGCACCCTGCCCATGGCTGCAGCCATTGCCAGCTTGCCCGCCACCGCGCTGCCCGCCTGGGTGCCCGGCCGCAGCCTGGTGCACGAGCTGCACCTGGTCGCCATCCCGCCAGTGCAAGGCGTCACGCCGGCGGTGGCGCAGATTTCCTTCACCCTGAAATTTTGAGAGGCCGGCAGCATGCCCGAACCCACATCCACCACCGCAGCCGCAGGCCTCACCGGTGCCGTCATCCTGCTGCTGGGCCCCAAACTGGGCCCGGTGCTGGCGCCCATTGTTGCGGACTACCTGCTGATCATCGGCGGCGCGCTCGCCGGGGTGATGCATGCCATGGGCAAGATTGCGCACGCCACGCGCATGGCTGCGGCGCTGTACGTGGTCAAGTGGGTCGGCACGGCCGTCTTCTTGACCGGGGCGGCCAGCGTGGCCATTGAGCAGGCCTTCAACTTCCCGGCCACCCGCTGGCCGGGGGTGGTGGCGTTTTTGCTGACCTTTCTGGCAGACCGCTGGCCGGTGTGGCTGCAGCGCTTTGTGGGGCGCCGCCTGGGCGAGCCCGATCCGGCGCCCGCGCAGCCAGCACCGCCCGCCGGCGCAGGGCAGGGGGGCCAGCCGTGACGCTGTACGCCTTCAAACTCATGCTCCATAGCCTGCTGTGCATCGTGCTCATGTGGGGTTGCTTCTGCCGCCTGGCCCGGTCGGACGCTGACACGCGCGAGAGCGTGCGCATGGCCTTCTGGCTGCTGTTCATCGTCACGTTTGTGGCCTTCAACGCGCCCTGGGCCTGGCGGCTGTGGGAGGTCAAGCGCTACATCATCCAGTGGACCGACCTGGCCCTGCTGGCCGCCTTTGCGCTGGTTCAAGTCGTCACCGCCCACCACTGGCACGCCGGCGCGCCGCTGGCGTTTCGCGCAGACAAGCCTAGCCTAGCGCCGCCCACTCCGTGGGGGCCAGGGCAACCGGACGACAACCCATGACCGCCGACAACATCGCACTGACCAAGCACTTTGACTTGGAGCAGCTCACCCGCTCCAGCGTGGCCCACGCCCGGGGCCTGAGCAACACGCCGCCGCCCGAGCTGGTGCCGCGCCTCATCCTCACGGCAGAGATGCTCGAGCGCATCCGCGCCACGCTGGGTGTGCCCGTCACCGTGACCAGCGGCTACCGCTCGCCCCAGGTCAACATCGCCGTGGGCGGCGCCACCAGCAGCGACCACACCCAGGGCCACGCGGCAGACATCGTGGCGCCGGGCTACGGCACGCCGTACGAAATCGCCCGCGCCCTGGCCCCGCTCGTCAGCACCCTGGGCATCGGCCAGTTGATTCTGGAAGGCATCAAAGGCAAGCGCTGGGTGCACGTCAGCACCCACACGCCCGAGAAAGCGGTCAACCGCATCATCACCATCACGGATGCCGGGGTGCGGGTTGGCATTCATCCGGTGGACGCATGAGTCTGGCCGCCCAGATCGTCATCGCCCTGGTGCTGGCCGTGGCCGGGTTTGCCGGTGGCATCAAGTACCACGCCGGCGTGATCGCGCAGCGCGACCTGGCTGAGCAGCAGCAGGCCGCCCGCGAGCGCGGCGCGCAGATCCAGCGCATTGACCGCGCCGCCGTGGGCCACGAGGCCGACAAAGCGCAGATCCGCACCGAATTTGTCACCATCACCCAGGAGGTGGAGCGTGTTGTCGAGAAACCTTTTTACCGCGCACCCGACCCGGCCAGCGCTGATGCTGGCGGTGCTGCTGGCCTGTGCCTGGATGACGACGGGCTGCGCCAGCTCCGCGCCGCCACCGGACAAGCCCCTGATCGACGCGAGCCTGCGCCAGCCCTGCCCAGCTCTGAGCCCACCCGCTGACGGCCAGCGCGCCACCATGCTGCGCTGGGCCGTCCAGACCGTGGGCGACTACCGCACCTGCGCCAGCCGGCACGAGCGCCTGGTGCAGGCCATTGAGTGAGTTTAGAAGTGAGAATTTCTCACTTCTAAACTGGCCGCCCCGGCGCCGTGACCATTTTGCTGGCGCCGGCAAAATGGCTGCGGATTCGTGGGAAGCGTCCCGCTGCAACCCGCGCCGCGCCGTCGTTGACTTTTCCCGATTTTTTCCCGCCACCTCAGCGCCAGCCCGCGCCAGCGCTGGATCGAATCACTTGATTGTGATTCTGGTCGTCGTGGGTTCGAGTCCCATCAGCCACCCCAACAAATAACCAACAAAATCAAGGCCCTTCGTGGCCTTGATTGCTTTGTGGCGTGCTTGCCTGCGCGGTCATATTTCCCAATTTGGGAAATCAGCGGGCTAAATGCTTAAACGGTCACCACCGAGATCCGGTCCGGGTGCACCTTTTCTGCCAACTCGCTGATGGGGTCGATGCTTTCGTGCGCATCCTTGGGCATTGGAGCCACATCAAACCATTCGCCATAGCTGGCGACCATGTCGCGCAGGCGCTGCTCAAAGTTTTCTGGTGTGACGCCCTCGCAGGTTGCTGCGGCCAGGGCCGGAAATTGCTGCAGCAAATGCGGCTTGCTTTCGTCCATCACTCGGCCCAATTGGTGGGTCCAGATGGGCTCTCCGGTCAGGTGTTGGGCAATGCGGTAGACGTCGTCAATCTTGCACATCAATATGCCTGTGGTGAAGCTCAGCACGGCGCCCAGGTGAAATCGTTGTGTGTTCATCTTGTCCTCGTCAGTTTGTTGGTGGTCAATCTGGCCCTCACAGCGCCTGCCTCCGCACCGTCCTGGTCCGCTCGTACACCTTGGCCGTTGTCCCCGGGTCGGCGTGCAGCTCGGGCAGGACGCCGTGTTGCAGCTTGTAGTAGCTGGTGTAGTGCGCCCGCAGGTCGTGGAAGGTAAAGCGCTGGGTGATGGCGCCTTCGGCCAGGGCCTGGGCGATGCGGCGGCTCCACATGGTTTTGAAGCCGCTTTCGGTGTACGGGTTGCTGGTTTTGGGCGCGCGGAACACAGGGCCCATGGGGTTGTAGCTGGGCAGGGCGCGCATGCGCTCAAGCACGGCGGCCAGGGCGGTGCTGATGCCCACCAGCTCGCGGCGGGCGGCCTGGCCTGCGCGCTGTTTGCCGCGCGTGAGGCGGATGATCTGGTCGTCCACCTGCGGCCAGTGCAGCTGCAAAAACTCGCACCGGCGGCTGCCGGCCAGCGCGGCAAACTGCGCCATGCTGACCAGCACCTGCGTGCTGGGGTCGGGCTGGGCCAGCGCCCAATCCACAAACGCCTGCAGCTCGGCAGACTCCACCAGGCGCGTGCGCGGGCTCTCGGTGTTGCGGCGCACTTCGCGGCAGGGGTTGCGGTCGATCTGGCCGCGCTCCACCGCCACGTTGAACAGGTTGGACAGCAGCGCCACGCCCCGGTTGGCGGCCACGGGCGCGTCGGCCCGCTCCACGCGCAGATACCGCGCAATGTCGGCCGGGCGCACGGCGCTGGCCACGGCACCGGCCCACACGGGGGCTAGCACGCGCCACTGGTCGGCATAGGCGCGGCGGGTGCCGTCTGCCAGGCGCGTGAAGGCGGGCGACTGCTCGTACAGGCGCCAGAGCTGCGCCATCGTCCCCTGGTCGTCGGCCCGGGCGTTGAGGTCCAGCACCTTGCGGATAGCCACAGCGCGGTCGCGCCCCAGGGCGATGGGCTTGCCGCCACGCGGATGGTAGCGGTAGCTGTAGCCACCGCCCTTGAGCGGGCGGGCCTCCATGAGGGGTAGCAGGCCCATGTTGGACTGGCGATCGCGGGGGCGGGTCATTTCCAGGGTACGCCGTCAAGATAGTTGGCCGCCTCGCCCAGCAGCGCGGACACGCCTTCGCCCTGCTCCAGCAGTTGGTCTTTTTCGGCCTCGCGCAGGCGGCGGATCAGGTCGGTTTTGTACTGCTCGGCGGGGGCGTCGCTGTTTTTGTTTTGTGACAAAAGCTGGTGGGGCGGCCAATATTCAAGCATCAGAAGTGCGGGCCGTTCACCTATGCGGTTGTAAATCGTCCAAACAAACTGAGCCGGTATAAGTTGCCCGGCGGCATCGCGCAGTGCATTTTCCAATTCCCGGCTGTCCAGACTATTCCATCGTGGGTCTTTGCTGGCGCGTTCTTCCGCTGCGGCGCGGCACCGCTCCCACATCGATAGGGGTTTGTCCTCACTCATGCGCGTTTGCTCCAGTTGATGCCGTTGGCACTGCGCGCCCCGGCGGGTGACTGATCGGCTGCATTTTGCGCCGCGCCGGCCAGGGCGGACTCGAGCGCGGCGCGGATCACCAGCAGCGTGCCGTCGGGCCGCCGCACAAACCGCACGCCCCACCCCGCCAGCACCCGCGCCTGCGCGCTGGGCATGACGCGGTGCGTGGCGTCGCGCAGCTCCGCGTCGGTGAGCCACGGCGGGGTGGGGGTGGCTTGGGTGGTCATTTCAGGCGCTAGCCCTCGCGGGTGCTTCGTGGGGTGCTATGGAAGTGGTAGCGTCAAGATAGATTGCTCTGGCTTTTGTGGCGCTGATTGGCGTCGGCTTGCTTGGGTGCGCACATCCGCTCAGGCGACCTGCAAGCAAAGGCTTCCATGCGGTTAAGGCGTTGGGCACGGGTCGGTGTTTGTCGCCGTCGTACAGCTTGTTCAAGCGGCCATCGGATCGCCGGTAGTAAGGCGTACTGAGTGCAAGAGACTCTGCCAGTTGCTCGGGTACGGCAATGCAGGAGCCGTGTCGGCAAATGTCTCTGGCCTCTTCCTCGCTGTAGCGCCCGGCCTTGTCAATGCAAAATGTGTAGCCCCGGCTGTCGGGCTTCCACCATGTGATGTGCTCATGTTCTTTGTGGGTGTGGTCAACGTGGGCAATCAGGTATTTCATGCCTGCTCCTTTGCCGCTATGGCGTCATCAAATTCCTCGCCGGGGTATCTGGGCTTCGTCTCCAGCTTTTCGACGGTTCGCACACACTGTGCAAGTACGTCATTCCACGCGATGCCGTTGGACTCAGTGATGCTCATGAGGACCAACAGAACGTCTGCGGCCTCGCCCACCGGGTCGCCACGCTTGCCGCGCAGAGCCTCAATCAGCTCGGATGATTCAAGGTGCAGATAGGCGCCACGGTGCGTCCAATGCATGCTCCAGCCGCGTGCATGACACATCGCCAGCACGCGGGCGGGCAGTTTCCCCGCTTCCGCTAGCGCGGCCTCCAGAGCCTCAATGCGCTGCTGAAATGCTGTGAAGTCGGATTCAGGATGAAGCGGCAAGAAATCATTGCAATGCTCTCCGGCTTTGACTTTCGCAAGTTCTTTTGTGACTCCGATCCCGTAATGGCCATCAAAGTCAGTACATAGCCACGCTATTGGATTAGGTAGTTTCATGATCCAGACCTCGCGGCTGCGGCAGCGTCTTCAGCATCCATTTCGGCCAACAACTTGCGGCATCGTTCAATGACCTCGTAGCAGGCCAGCATGCCCTTTTGATACACGTCACGTTGTCGCTGGCGGTCTTTGGCGATCTTTTTTGCGGACAGCCGTAGCGGCTCAGGTAGTGTGTCTGTCATTTATTTGATCCTCCGAAACGAAACAGCCCAGACCCATGGGTTAGCTTCCCAGCTTCCGGGGCCGTTAATGGATTCCCACAAGGCGATGTACCCGCCAGGCCCGTGAATCGCGCTGCCGCTGTCATCGCCGGTCGGTGTCATGCACTCCATCGCGCAGCCCTCGGCCTGCGCATCCGCCTCGCTGATGTCCTGCAGCCGCTCGACGCGCACCTCGGTGACTTCCAGGGTGATGCGGCTGGCATCACGCGGCATGTGGATGCTGGGCTTCCATGCCTTTTTGATGCCCAGGCTGTCACCTAGCCGGTAGCCATGCGTGTACGTGGCGGCATAGTCGTATTCGATTGGCCGTCCGCCGTTGTAGGCCGGGTCCTGCGGGAAGATCGGGCGAAAAGTCTCACGCACCCAGAGCTTTTCGCCGGGCTTGCCGTAGGGGCAACGCCACGGCTCCCCATGGATCTCGGCGCCAGCAAATGGGTGATCGTGCTCGACGGGGCCCTCGCGTACAAACGCCCACCAGGCCGCGTCATATCCGGGTGGGTCTTGCCAGCGCCCGACTGCTGCTGTGTGCGCTGGTGGCTGTGGCCTCATTGTCCGGCGCGTCTGCGTCTTGCTGCCGTCCAGCAGAGCCCGGACCATAGGCCCGGAAAACAGGATGGGGCGCTCTTTGGTGTTTGTCATGCCGCCCACCCTCCAGGGTCCCTAAGCAAATCCAGCATCTGCGGGTGCCCGACGCCGACGTACATGGGCGGGTGGGTGGTGCCCCAGATTTCCACAGCGATGGGGTGCCCGTTGGCGATGGCTTGGCGCTCGGCGTCGGTGGGGTGCCAGTAGCTGCGCACGGCCTGGCCGTCGGGGTACTGCAGGCGGGTGACGGGCAGCGCGCGGCATTGGTCGATGCTGGCGCCGGGCGGCGCGGCCAGCACGCTGTTGTTGGTGGGGTGTTGGTGGATGTTCATGGTTGCCACCTCGGCATCAGCGTGGGTTTTGGCGTGTTCGCCTTCCTCAGCTCCGCCCTGATCTCCATCCACAGCTTGCCAAGCATGTTCTGGCCGTTGCGGTTGGGGCCCCATCCCCAAAAGTCATCGCGCCACGAGTTCTCGATCAAGGTTCGGTCGCCAGTAGCCAGCAGCTTGCGCCGCACGTATTCGTGCTGTTCGGCTTTGGCGCGCAAAATGTCGCGCATGATGTCCAGCTTGACGTCGTCCCAATCTGGCCGGCGCAAGGCCTTGTGCTTTTGCGAGAGGGTGAAGGCTTCATGAGCTGATCGCGCGTCCTCGAGCAATTCCTGGACGCCGCGTCCGGCAAGGTGGTTGAACTTCTCCCAGTGGTACGCCTCTTCCGATGTACGGTAGAGATGGGAAAGTCCCTCGTACTTGGACTTCCAATACAGCGTGAACGCGCTGAAATTGCTCAGTACGTAAAAGTCCTGCTCATAGAAAAAAACCTCATTTTCGGTGTCCAGGCCGTGCAGTTCAATGGTCATCGTGTGTTTCCTTTGCGTCAATAGTCGCCGTCGTCGTCGGGCGCGGATTCGTATTCCGGGAAGGTCAGGCCGCAGCCGGCACAGCGCAGCAAGTTGTCGGGGTCGGCCTCAAAACAGTCGTCCAGCGGGTCGGTGGTGTGCGTCTCTGCGCAGCCGCAGCTGGGGCAGCTCATGCCATCACCCGCTGCAGCCGCCCACCATGCACCACCCCGTGCAGCTCCTGCGCCGCGTGCTGGATGGCTGCGCGGCTGGCGTGCTGGATGACGGCGGCGGCGCGGTCGGCGGCGTGGCTGAGGCTGCTGGCGTGCAGCTGGGTGATGACGCTGCCGGCCTGGCCGCATTGGTGCGCGGTGCTGATGCCGGCGCGCAGGATGCGTACGGTCGGGCTGTCGATGGCGCCGGGGGTGCGGCGGTGGTCGTACAGGTGCGCGCCGCAGGCCAGGGTGAGCAGCGCGGCCAGGCCGCTGAGGGTGGCGCGGTCGGCCTCGTCGATGCTCATCCAGGCGCGCGTCTGGTCGACCAGCAGGGCGTTGAGCCACTGGCGGCGCGCAGCCTCGGCAGCGCGGTCGGCCTCGGTGCCGCCGTTGAGGGCGATGCCTCGGGCGTAGAGGTGAAAGAGGTTCATGCCACCCTCCGCAGTGCCTGCTGGTCGGCGTAGTTGGCGCGGATGATGGCCTGGGCCACGGGTGGGCAGACACTGTTGCCGCACATGCGGACCTGGGCGGTTTTGGTGAGGGGGTGGCCGTCTGCGCCGTGGGTGATGTGGTACGACTCCGGAAAGCCCTGCGCGCGGAACAGCTCGCGCGGGGTGAGCATGCGCAGGCCGATGTCCACGATCTCGTAGTCCACGCCCTTGATGGTGACCAGGCCAAAGCGGTCGCGCGTGGTGACGGTGTGCAGCGGCTCGCGCAGCGCCGGGTCCTGGTCGGTGCCGTAGTACTTGACCAGGAAGGCGCGCACCTCGGCGTGGTGCTGGCCCTGGGCGCTGATGGTGTGCACCGGCTCGGTGGCGGCGCTGCCGACGTTGCTGCCGCGCAGTTTGGCGAGGTGGCTGGTGACGATGGCGGCCGGCATGCCCTGCGCGGTGATGGTGTTGAGCGGCGCCTGCACGTTGCGGATGCCGTGGCTGAAGCGTTTGCCGCCGGCCTTGCCCTCGCCGTGGCCCATGTGGATGAGGTTGGCGGTGACCAGGCTGTGGTGGTCCACGGTGGTGACGGTGCCCGCTGGCTCGGTCATGCCCTGGCCGACGACGCCGGTGTAGTGCTTGGCGAGGAAGGCGGCGACCAGGGCGTGGCGGTTTTCGGTGGTCTGTGTTTTGAGTGGGTCGCGCAGGTCGCTGGCCCGCACGTCGCCGGGGCGTTTGTCGGATTGGTAGTGCACCAGCGTGGGCACGGCCAGCGCCAACTCGCCGCGCTGGGCGGTGGTGATGGTGCGCAGGGGTTCGGTGCTGGGGTGCACGCGGTCGCTGCCGTTGTGCGTCATCGGCACGATGAACGGGTCTCCGCTGTTGACCACGTACCGCATGATGCCCTTGGCAATGCGGCGGCAGGTGGCGTCGGCCAGGGGCTTGGTGCGCTCAAAAATGCTGGGGGCGGGGATGGTCCAGTCGATGCACTCGGCGGCGGTGCGCCAGGGCTTGAGTTTGCGGGCCTTCACGGGCAGGGTGCCGGGCTGGCCGTGGGTGGGCTCGGGCCAGACGATGGGCATGCCGTCGCACCGGGCCACCATGAACAGGCGTTTGCGGATGGTGGGGGCGCCGTAGTCGCAGGCGCGCAGCTCGCGCCAGTCGACTACATAGCCCAGGTTGCGCAGCCGGGCGATCCAGCGGGCAAAGCTCTTGCCGCGCCGCTGGGGGCAGGGCGTGCCGTCGTCCAGCAGCGGGCCCCAGTGCTGGAACTCTTCGACGTTTTCCATGACGATGACGCGCGGGCGCGCGGCTGCGGCCCAGCGGGTGACGATGCCGGCCAGCCCACGGCGGCGCCTGGCGCGGTTGCGGTCGCGGAAGGGTTTGCCGCCCCGGGCCTTGCTGTGGAAGGTGCAGTCCGGGCTGGCCCAGAGCAGGCCCACCGGGCGGCCCTGGGTGACGGTGAGTGGGTCCACGTCAAACACGTTGCTGACAAAGTGGCGCGTTTGCGGGTGGTTGGCCTGATGCAGGCTGATGGCCTCGGGGTCGTGGTTGACGGCAATGTGCGGCGGGTAGCCCAGCGCGGCCTCGATGCCAGTGCTGGCACCGCCACCGCCGGCAAACAGGTCCACGACGATCTCGCCAGACAGGTCCAGGGGGTGTTGGGGGGTTAGCATGGGGTGGCTCCCTTCGCCGCCCGCAGGTCCTGCAGCGTCATGGTGAGGGCGCGCTCGGCCACTTCGATCATGTGGGTGGCGTCTTGGGCGGCGTGGCGGATGGGGCCGGCCAGTGCGGTGTGCAGCGTTGTGCTGGCCAGTGCGCGGGCGAGGCTGCCACGGTGCTCGGGCGGGGCGTTGCGGCTGGTGGGGGTGGTGCTCCAGGCGACGATGCGCAGCAGGTGGTCGCGCAGCAGCTCGTTGGCTTGCAGGGTCAGCTCCATGGCGCGGCGGTTGACCAGGGCGGCCTGCTCGGGCGTGAGGTTGGCCGCCGGGGCGGGCAGGCCGTGGGTGAGCAGGTGGCGCAGGGGGTCGGGCGTGCCGGAGGTGCCGGGTGCGGGCAGAGCCAGCGGCGCGGCAGGTTGGACCATGTTGTTGGCGCCAACAATATGGTGGCCGACCTGTGCCCGGCTGGCGCGGCTGGGCTTGGCGGCCTGGGCGGCCACGCGCTCGGCCAGCTTGGCCTCCATGGCGCGGAATGCGCTGATGTAGGCGACCTTGAACTGGATGGCAAGCTGGCCGGTGAACCCCATTGCCAGCAGTGCAAAGCCGTCGCGGGTCATGCGGTAGGCTGGGCGCCGCTCGCCCTTGGCGTCTACGTAGTCAACCAGCAGGAAGTTGGCTTCGGTGAATTCAACGCCGCCGAAATTGGCGCGGTTGGCGGCAATTAGGTTTTCGATGGCCCGCAAGACGCGGTAGTGCTCTTTCTCAAAGTAGCTGGCAACTTCCAGCGAGGTTGTTACGGCTTGGCCGTTTTTGACTTCGATGCGCGGGGCTTTCGCTCGGGCTTTGTGTGCAGGTGAACCAGCCCGATGACTGCGTACCGCAGGTAGCTGAGTTCCGTGGAGGCTGGCACTGCCTCCAGTTGGTCCAGGGCCTGCTCCGGGTTGCGCAGTGTCAGGCGGGCAATGCGGTTCAGTTCGAGGGCTTCCTGCTCCAGTGTCATGCAAATCTCCTGTTTGATTGGCAGATTGTGCAGCGCCGATTGAGCGCGAAGTGGTGAGGGTCTTGGCCATGGCGGGCCTCCGTGGGGTGCGGTTTGCAAAAACCACCGCCAAGGAGTCCAAGCCATGGCGGCGGCTCGAACGGGTTGGACTACCGTGCACCCCTTGCGGGAAACGGCGGGCCTTGCGGCCCCCCATCCGAGCCGCCAAAAATGGAGGCGCAGACAACAAAGCCGCAAAAACTGCGAGAGTCCTGCGGCTTGCGCTGCAGGGGTGCGACGGGAGTCCAAGCCCGCCCCCTGTGTTTTTCAGGGAGTGGCTCCGGCGCGATCGCCAGAGCGTGGCCGGATTGTGCCACAGGCGGGTTGGGTGGTCAAAACAGGCCCCAGCCCTCGCCGTTGCTGCGTTTGGCGCTATGGAAGTGATAGCGGAATGGGGGCGGGTCATGGGGTGGCCTCGTCAATCCAATCGGCCACCGGCTGGGCCTTGCGGGTCTTGGCGGCTTTTTTCTCGGCTTTCTGGTGCTCCCAGGCTGCGGCTTCGGCGGCAAGCTGGGCGTTGCGCTCGGCCTTCCATGCGGCTTTGCGGGCGGCCAGCATGGCGGCCAGCTTGGGCAGCAGCAGGCGGCGGAATGTGTTGTTGCGGTAGATCGACGCGCAGGTGACGGGGCGGCCTGCGTACCACGGGCAGGTGCGCCAAAAGTCCATCTTGCGCTCGCGCACGGCCAGCACGTCCACCGGTGCGCGGCGGCTGCGGCGCAGGGTGCGCAGGGCTTCGGCTTCGCGGCTGTAGGCCTGGGCCGTCCAGGGGCTGCGGGGGTTGAGGATGTCGGTCATCAGCCCTTGCCCTCCACAATCTCGCCCAGCAGGCCGCGCTGGGTGAACTTGAGGCGCCCGGCTGTGTTGCGCTCGACCATGCCTTTGGCCAGCAGTTTGTGCTGTAGCTCGTTGGCGGCGTTGGGGCTGGCGTAGCCAAAAGCGCGGGCAATGTCGTAGCTGCTCGGCAGCTCGTGCTCCTGCGCAAAGTGGGCGCGCATGTAGCGCAGCACATGGGCCTGCGTGGCGGTGAGGTTGTCCGCGGGTAGGGTGGGGGTGGTGATGGCGGTGGTCATGCCAGCCCCGCCTCCAGCACCTGGCGCACGGTGATGCTGGTGGGCACGGTGCAGCCGGGGGTGATCTTGTAGCGGTAGCTGCGGCGGTCGCCGGTGGTGACGACGTAGCCGCGCTTGATGGCGTCGCTCAGCAGGTTGGTGAGGTAAGCGTCGTCAATCGGCTCGTCGAGCACGGTGTCGAGCGCGTTGCGGATGTTGTGCAGGGCGATGGGTTCGCCCGCCTGGGCGATGACCAGCCACACCTTGCCGATAAGCGTGGGGGCGCGGCGCACGCGGGCGCAGCGTTGCTGTTGCTGCTCGGTGATGGCGGCGGCCATGGTGGTGGCCGTGGTGGCGTGGTGGGTGTGGGCGTACATCACAGGCGCCTCCCCAATGTGACGTTGGGCCCGGCGCCCATGATGATGGGCACGCGGCGCGGCTGGCGCTGGCCGTTGTGCAGGCTGGGCAGGTGGTAAGCGTCCATGGCGCCGGGGCGGCCGGTGTACGCGCGCAGGTCTGCGCCGGTGTAGAGGGTTTGGGGCGGCGAGCTGCGGCTGGTGGCGGTGTGGGGGTGGCCGGCCTGCGCCTGGGTGTGCGCGGCTTCGGCGCGGGTGGCCAAGCCCAGCGCAACGCGGCCCGCGTGGGTGACGATGTACACCGCGCCCTGGCATCCGCCCGCGTCTTTGATGCGCTCGATCTGCAGCGCGGTGTGCAAGTTGTGGATGTGGTTTTTGGCGGTGTTGTTGGCCAGGTTGCAAGCGGTGGCCACGCGGGCGCTGTCGGTGCCCTCATCGCCAGCGGCGGCAATGGCGGCCAGCACGCTGGTGCGGGCGGGGCTGGGGTGGTTGGCAAAGCGGTGGCGGGCGGTCATGGGGTGGGTCCGGCGGTGGGCTGGGCTTGGCGAATCAGCGCAAACGTGGCGTTTCTCTGTGCCACGCTCAGCCAGGTTGCGACGCCCCAATACTCAATTTCCAGTTCGTCGGCGATCTTCATTTCCAGCCGCGCGCCCTTGCTTTCAAGCCATCCCGACAACCAGGCCACGCCATCGCACTCCAGCAAAAACGGAATGTCGCGGCGCATGTAGCGGCCCCAGGCGCCGGGTCCGTCGGGGTCGGCAATGGGGTGGGTGCTGTCCAGCTCGGCGGGGCTGACCACCTCGTAACCCGCTGCGCGCAGCTGGGCGGCGGCGGCGTGGAAGGCGGGGCGGTTGAAGTCGGGCAGGCCTGTCATGGGCCCGGCGATGTAGAGGCGGGTGGGGCGGGTGGCTGGGGTGGTCATGCCAGCACCTCCACATTGCCCTGCAGGGTGATGCTGAGGCCGCTGGTGGCCTCCCAGTAGTGGCGCATGGTCTCGGTCAGCAGCTCGGGCAGGCCCCGGTCGTTGTAGATGGTGCGCTCGGGGGTGAAGGCGTCGCCGGTGGTCTCGCTGGCGTGGCTGTTGATCAGGCCCACGCCGGGGCGGGTGACTTTCCACACCTGGCCGCCGTGGCGGCGGACAAAGTCGGCTTCGTTGGAGAAGCGGACGTCTGGGATAACGTGGCCCACTCCGATCCAATTGTGGAGGCGCCAGCTCTCGGTCCAATACGATTCGGCCTGGGTGCGGCGGTACTCCGTGCCCCACCATTGCATGATGGTGCGCGGGCTGCGGGGTGCGCGCAGCTCGGCGTCGATGGGGCCAAAGGTCTGGTCGGCATCGCGCAGCTCGGCCAGCATGAAGCCCACAAAGTGGCCGTCAAGACAGTTGGCCAGGCTGAGCAGCTCGGTGGGCGTTTCTTTGGTGGAGCGGTTGGTCAGCAGCGCCGGGCTTTTCAGCCCAAAGGCGGCCACAACCTCGGCGCGCAGTCGATCGGCAAACGCGGTGGCGGTGTGGCCGGCGTGCTGGCTCAGGTAGCTGGCGACGGTGTCTTTGCCGCAGCCAGCGGGGCCGGTCAGGCCGATGATGGGGATGTGTTGGTGGCGGGTCATGCCTGGGTCTCCGTGGTGGGTTGGTGATGGGTGGCGCTGCCCGCCTGCTCCTGCCGAACTCTCTCAAGATGCTTGATGTGGCTCGGCGGCAGGGGGGCGAGGGTGCAGCTGGTGACGCGGGCCTCGAAGTGGCTGTCGCGGGCGTGCAGGGGGCCGTGGCCGATGTACAGCACGCGGCCGGCGCGCAGGTCTTGCTGGTGCGCGCTCCAGAAGGCGCTGGCCTGGTCGCCGCGCCACGTCAGACGCACGGGGTCGGCCAGGCGTTTGGATACGTCCCAGCCGATCAGCTCCACATACCCGGCGCCGTCTGCGCCGTGCCACTGGCGGGCGTGGCGGCTCAGGGCCAGCTGCAGGCTGGCGGGGGCGGCGGGGGTGGTGCTGGGGGTGGGCATGGTGGCCGGTGTGCGGTGCGGGGTTGGTCGCGGTGTAGGTCGCGGTGCGGGCGCGGCTCAGCGGATGACGGCCAGCACGCCCTGCAGGGCGGCGAGTGCGCTGCCGATGGCGACGACGGTCAGCACGGCGGTGACGATGGCGGCCAAGCCGGCAAACGCCTCCTCGGCCGTGGGGGCGGGTGCGCCGGTGCGGTCGCGGGCCTCGTCATCGGCTTGGCCGCTGGGCGTGAGGCCGTGCGCGGCCTGGATGCGCTGGCGCAGGGTGTCGGCGTGTTTGCCGCTGCCGCTGTAGCGGGCGGGCTTGCCGGGGCAGTGGCGGGTGCATTGCCAGTCGTGCGCGCACAGGCCGGGGGTGGCGTCGCAGATGCTGGCGTGAATGCGGATGGGGGTGGGCGTGCAGGTGCTGCTCATTGCTGGGCTCCTTGAGGCTTCATAAACACATACCAGTGGGTGCCGTTTTTGCGACCGGCAACGTTTCCAATCAGTGGCTGATGTGGCGTAAGCGCCAGTACCTCGGCCACGCGGATCTGCGTTTCGTTCCACTTGAAAACCAGCGTTCCGCCTGGCTTAAGCACTCGAAAACACTCTGAAAAACCTGCGCGGAGGTCTTCCTGCCAACTTGGGCCCAGCTTTCCGTACTTGGCCGCCAACCAGCTTTTGGGCCCGGCGCGGTTGAGGTGAGGTGGATCAAAAGCAACCAACTGGAAGGTGTCGGCAGCAAATGGCAGCCTGCGAAAGTCCAACGCGACATCCGGCTCAATGCGCAAAACGCGCTGGCCAGCAGCGTTGCCATGGCTTCGATCCGTCACCGTAATGGTTGTGTCGCGGATATCGCCAAACACGACTTGCGGGTGGTGCTTGTCAAACCACATCATTCGTGTGCCGCAGCATGGATCGAGTACGGCCGCGCTGCTCATGGCTGGGCTCCTTGGGTGTGCTGGGCAAGGTGGGTGCCGGCGGGTAAGCGTGTGGCGCGGCGCGGCACGCAGACGGGCATGTCGTCAGCGGTCCAGACAAGGGCGGATTCGCCATGCAGCTGGCGGCAGTGCCGGGCGGCGCGTAGCTCGCGCTGGTGGGCAATGGCGGCCTGGGCCTGCGCGTCAGCCAAGTCGCGGGCCTGCAGCCAATCGTGCTGGTGGTCGGCCTGGGCCCAGCTCAGTGGCTGGCCGTCCAGCGCGACGGGGCCCAGCCAGCCGAGCAGGATGCAGGCGGCGGCGGTGGCGGCGATGGATTGGGCGAGGGGGCGCAGGGTCATTGCCAGCTCCTGCCGGTAAACGTGATCTCAAAGGTGCTGTGACTCGCGGTGGCGTCAAGCCCTCTGGAGCCGCCGGTCGAAATGCACTCTGGCGCATCCAGCCCGTAGTTGCCGCTGGCCATGAAACCTTCTAAGCACTCCTGCCTTACGTGCTCATAGCCGCGATACGGGCTGCCGGTCATCATCGATGTGGCATGGTCGCGGACCAGCCGGCGCGGCTGGCGTTGTGACGTGGTGCCAGCCATGATCAGCACCCCGCCGCGCCATCACTGGCCGCGACCAACAGCACCAGCTCCAGAGCCTCTTTGGCGGCCTGGTCGCGCTGGCCGCACAGGTGCAGGGTGTAGATGCGCCGGGCTTCGTCGGCAGCAATCGGCGCCGCAGACGCGCCGCGCCGCTCAATCTCGAGGACCAGATCTGCGGTGCTGATGTCGTCTAGGTAGACGGTGACGTCCACATCCACCGTGGTGTGGATCGGCACGCGGCGGTGCCGCTGTGGCGCAAAGGTGGGTTTTTGCTGCGGGTGGGTGGTGGTTTGCACTATTCGCTCCTGCGCCGGGGTGGCGTGGAGCGAATTCTACAAACGTAGAACTACAAAAGTCAACAGGTGTATAAATCGCGGTGCAAAATGGCAGAAAGGTGCTGCTGCCGACCTTTCAAACGTGTGATTTTTGTCACTTGACGCGGCCCACATCGGGCCTAAAACTGGCGGTTTTCAACAGTTGCTGGGGGATGTGATGGGGTTTTTGTTTGTGTTGGCCGGGTTGGGCGCGGTGCTTGGGGGCTTTACGCTGTTTGCGGGAATGCTGCTGACCAAGTCAGCGCCGCAGGAGGCGGCTTCTGCCGCGATGGCGGTGGGGTTTGCCGTGGTGCCGTATGTGTTGGCACGGGCGGTGCAGTTGTACCTGGCGGCTGAGCAGGCCAAGAAGCACAACGCGGATGTGCTGGACCGGCTGGATCGGCTTTGCCGGTCGCAGGATCAGAGCAATTCCATGCCGCTGACGGCGCCATCCAGTGCGCCGGCGGATCCACCGGCCAAGCCGTTCAAGGCGGAGAGTGTGTGGAACGGTCTGGGCTGACGGCCTGGCGCAGCTTTTTGGCGCGGGGTGTGCGTGGCAGGTTGGGCCGATCTATGCGCACGCCATAAAGCCCCGTGTCTGTGGCCGAAGTGCGCCAGCCGCCGCGCACCAGGGCATTGACCGGGGCGCTGCGTGCGTCGGGCGGCAGCTGGTCCATGCGCGGCGCCCACTTGGCGGCCTGGTCGCGCGGCACGTAGCCCACCAACTGGCCCCGGATCTCGACGCGGATGGCGTTGCTGTCGTGCGGGTTGGCCGGCTCACGGATCAGCGTGGCCGTGTGTTGCTGGCGTTGGGATTCGCTGGCATAGGGGCCGCAGATGCTGATCAGTGCGGCTTGGTAAGAGGCCTCGCCAGCCACAGCAATGGGGTATTGGTCAGTGCCCTCAAAGTCAGGTTTGCGGCGAGCATTGCGCACATCACCTGTGGGCGTTGACTTGCTGGTCCAGGCCCAGGCCAGCAGCACCATGGCCGCGACGGTGACGAGGGCAATGGTGGTGAGCATGGCGCGGTGTGTCTACGCCGGAGCCTGCGCCTCTTTGCCGATGACCCAGGCCTGCACGGTGGCGGCAATGTAGCCGTCGACCCGGGCTTTCTCGCGCTCGGGCAGCGCATCAAACTGGTGACGGGCGGTGCTGAAGGGCCAGGGCGCCGGGCCGTAGGGTGGGGGCGCTGCCTCCTGTGCGCCAGGCGGCCGGGCTTGCATAGCTGCTGGCACGGGGTAGGTGTGGGCGTCGTCGGTCAGTTGGTCAATGCTCAGGCCAAAGGCGTGCGCCAAGGCGCCGGTGAACTTGCTGCGTTCACTGTCGCGCTGCTCCAGGGCGCTGATGGTGCCCACCTCCACGCCAGACTTTTCCGCCAGTTGTTCAAGCGTCCAGCCGGCGAGTTTGCGGTAGAGCTGTATCTGTTTGCCAAGTGCCATGGGTTGAAATTAAACGGATGTAGAAGCCCGCACAAATACAGTTGTTGATTTATTGGGTTCTACGTGTGTAGAATCGTGTAGAAATGTCATGCACGATCTATGAACCCACTTCAAAAAGCCATTGAGCTGCTGGGCGGTCCCACAAAGACTGCCGCTGCGCTTGGGGTATCTGCCCAGGCGGTTTGTTTCTGGCGCGACGGCAAGCGCAGCTTTCCCCTGGAGCACTGCCCGCGCATCGAGGTGCTGACCGATCGGGCTGTGACCCGGCAGGACTTGCGGCCCGCCGACTGGCACAGCATCTGGCCCGAGCTGGCGGCCAATGACGAGGCAAAACAGCCTCCAGCCCACGCCAATGCTGCGCAGGGTGCTACAGAAGCGATAGCAGATTCCACAGCGCAGGGGGTTTGAATGCATCTGCTCCTGCCTGCTCAATGCACCCACGCCACGCCCCCCAGCCGCGCCAACGGGCTGCGCAAGTGGCCGGGGCGGGGTGCCCGGTTTTCCCCAGCGGCCGCCCACTCGGGCCGGCCCGTTCTTTGTGTTTGTGAAGTTGTTAGCGGAATGGAAGTCTCCTTTCGCCCTGCACAGGCAAGTGCTGTGGCGTTGGCTGGCCTGGGCCGCTGGGGTTTGTTTTCTGGCTGGTGCATGGCGCTCAGTTTGGTCCGCGCTAGCCTCTCAACGCCACTCAACAATGTTGCGGGGTGCCGCGCATGACGGGGGCCACGGTGCAGTTGTCGATTCCGATGGAGCTGGCGCCGCACGAGGTAGCGCGTGAGTCTTCACTGGGCGGGGCGATTGGCCTGTGTGCCAAGGTGGCTGGGCTGGAGCCCAAGCAGGTGCTGGCCGAGCTGCGGCTGGACAAGGCGCAGTGGAGCCGGTGGGAGAGCGGTGCCGAGGGTGTGGTGTGGCCCAAGCTGCGGGCCCTGATGGACCTGTGCGGCAACGATGCACCGCTGCTGTGGATGGTGCATGCCAAAGGGTATGACCTGCACAGCCTGCGCCGCACCGAGGGCGAGATGGAGCGCCAGAACCGGCTGCTGCGCGAGGAGAACGATGCGCTGCGCCGGGTGTTGATGGGGGGTGCGCGCTGATGCGGGCACCCGGGGAGATTCGCCAGGCGCTGCTGTCTGCAGCGCAAGAGCTGGCCGCCCCGGAGCGGGCGCCCACGCTGGCAGAGATGGCGGCCCGGGCCCAGGTGGGCCTGAAGGCTGCGACCTACACGGTCAAGAACATGAAGCGGTGTGGTGAGCTGACGGTGCCGCGCACGCGGCGGGTGGCTTACCGCAACAGGCCGGTGGCAGAGTACGCCCCGGCGCCCAAGGACACAAACCCACCGACAACCGACACGGCCGCGCCAGACGAGGTGCTGCGTGGTGTGATGGTGATGTGGGTGAACAGGTAACCCCCAGCCGATGACGCCCTCCAACCACCGCCCGGGCGGGGATGCCTTGCCGCCGCTGCGTTTTGCCGAGTTGGCCAGTGCGCTGCTGGACCGGGCCCACCACCTGGTGCCGCAATGGTTGCCGGGGGGCGCCCAGCGAGGCCATGAGTGGGTGTGTGGATCGCTGCAGGGCGGCAGTGGCACCAGCACCAGCGTGAACTTGTCCACCGGCCGGTGGGCGGACTTTGCCACGGGTGAGCAGGGCGGCGACTTGCTGGGTTTGTACGCTGCTGTGCAGGGCCTGACGATGGGCAAGGCGGCGCTGCAGGTGGCGCGTGAAGAGGGCCTGGAGTCTGTGGCCGGTGTGGTGCACAGTGGCCCGTCGGGTGCAGCGCCTGTGCCGCGCAGCACGCCAGCACCCACAGCAGCACCCCAGCGTGCGCGTGAGGATGAAGGATGGCAGGCGGTGTGGCCGGTGCCGGATGTGGCGCCCAAGGCCACTTTCAGGCACCACGCCCGCGCGGCGGAAGACATTGTGCATGTGGCCGAGTACCGGGCGGGCGATGCGCTGGCCGGGTACGTGGTGCGCTTTCGCACGAGCGACGGCGGCAAAGAGACGCTGCCTTACACCTGGTGCGTGAGCGCCCGCGACGGTGCGGCGCGCTGGCACTGGAAGCACTGGGGTGAGCCGAGGCCGCTGTACTTTCCGGGCCATGCGTTGCCGGCCGGGCGCACGGTGGTGCTGGTGGAGGGCGAAAAGAAAGCCGACGCCCTGCAGGCGCTGCTGGATGCTGGCGCACCAGGTGTGTACTGCGTGGCGAGCTGGCCGGGTGGTTGCAAGGCCTGGAAGAAGGCAGGCTGGGAGCCGCTGGCGGGCTGCACGGTGCTGGCCTGGCCCGACTGTGATGCCAAGCACGAGCCATTGACGCCCGCCGAGCGCAAAGCCACACCCGACAAGGCGGCGCAGATGGTGCTGCAGCAAGGCAAGCCTTTGCTGGCTGCCGATCAGCAGCCGGGCATGCTGGCCATGCTGGGCATTGGTGCGCTGCTGCGTGACGCGCACGGCTGCACGGTGCAGCTGCTGCCCATTCCTGCACCAGGCGCCGTGCCCGATGGCTGGGACTGTGGCGACGCGATCGAGCGCGATGGCTGGGACTTTGCCCGGGTGATGGGGCTGCTGCAGTCTGCTGTGGCGATGCCTGTGTTGCCGGGTGGCGAAAAAATCGATGGCCCCACTGACGTGGAGGGCGGCGGTTTACCGGATGCTGGCGGCGCTGCTGGCGGTGCCGGGCAGGGCGGTGGTGGCGACGAGGGTGGCGGTGGCCGCCCCTGGTGGCTGCAGCCGTTTTGGGACGACGACAAGGGCCGCTGGCTGGTGTCGCGCAAGCTGGTGATCAAGGCGCTGCAGCACGATGAAGCGCTGGCCGGTGTGCTGGGGTTGAACCAGCTGAGCAACAACATCGAGGCGCGGCGCGCATGGCCGTGGATGTACGGCAAGGCGGGCCCGATCACCGGCACGGTGGACCTGATGCTGGGCAAGTACCTGTCGGACACGTATGGTCTGCCGTCGATCAACCGGGCCGCGCTGATGGAAGGCGTGGAGACGGTGGCGCACGAGGCGCCTTTCCACCCGGTGGTGGACTATCTGCAGGGCCTGCAGCACGACGGCGTGCAGCGGGTGGACAAGTGGTTGCTGTGGGTGATTGGCGAAACGCCAGAGAGCCTGCCTGCGGCGATGGTGGAGTACCTGAGCCTTGTGGGCCGCTACCTGCTGCTGGGCATGGTCAACCGGGTGCTGGACCCGGGGTGCAAGTTTGACTATTGCCCGGTGCTGGAAGGCCCGGGCGGTCTGGGCAAGAGCACGCTGGCCGAGACGCTGGCCAGCTCGCGGTGGTTCAGCGACACACACTTTGACGTGGGCAAAGGCAAGGACGGCCAGGAGCAGGTGCAAGGCCTGTGGATGTACGAGATTGCCGAGCTGAGCAATTTTGGCAAGGCAGAAATTGGGCTGATCAAGGCTTTCATCAGCTCCAAGAAAGACCGCTACCGACCGAGCTATGGCCGGGTGGTGGAGACGTATGACCGCCAGTGCGTGCTGTTGGGCACCACGAACGAAAAGACCTATTTGCGCGACCGCACGGGCAACCGGCGCTTCTGGCCTGTACCGGTGCGCCACCCGATTCGCATTGACTGGCTGCGCAAATGGCGCGACCAGCTGTTTGCCGAGGCGTATGCACTGGCGCTGCAGGGGGTGACTTTTAACCCCGACCGCGACACCGAGGAGCGGTTGTTTGTGCCGGTGCAGGAAAGCCGTCTGCAGGAAACGGCGGTGCTGAGTGAGCTGCTGCATGTGTTGACCCGCCCGCCGGGCGTGGCGGGCATTGCGGCGGTGGTGAACGAGCTGGCGGACTTTGTGACCATGGGGCAGTTGACGCTGGCCCTGGGCGTGGATGCCGCCAAGAGCAATGCCGCACTGGAGGGCCAGATCCGCGGCTGGATGGAGCACGAGGGCTGGGAGCGGGTGAAGCGCCAGGTCAACGGCGTGCGGGCCTGGGGCTATGCCCGGCCGCGCGACTGGCCGGTGCGCGACTACACCGACGGCGCAGCCCCACAGGCTGCGCCGTCAGGCCAGAAACAACCAACACAGGGCGACGATGAAGAACCGTTTTGGCCAGATGGTCGCGGCTCGTGAATCGCGCCGTGCCAATGACACCACAGGACGCAAGACTGGCAGTGGTGTGCCCGAAGGGCTGGGGGCTGTGTGCCCCCATTGCGGCGCGGTAGCGGGGACATCGGTGCACGGGCCCATGACCTGAGTGTCCAGGTGTCCACGGTGTCCAGGGGTTTGCATGGAGCCCTTGTAGTGCCTCTTTCCCAGGGTTTTGAGGGTTGGAGCTGCTGCATGACTGGACAGGACATACAGGCCCTTACATGCAGGCGTGCAGACGTGTGCACACAGGCGCACGCTCGTGCGCGAGCCCTTGCGATCTCACGATCTCTCTATAGAAAGTATTGGACACCATGGACACCAGACCCACAGAGACGGCAGATGAGCAAATTGCGCTGATCAAGGCGCGCATGCCAGAGACGTACAAGGCCATCCAGGCCAAGTCGACGCAGTGGGGCAACCAGGCTTTTGCGTTGGTGCGGCGCGGCTGTAGGGGCGAGGCCAATGCGTTCTATGCGTTTGAGCGCGGCCATGTGGTGGGCACACCCTTCCGTGACATGGAGGTGGAGCGCGACATTGCGCAGGCCATGGTGCAGTTTGGCGTGGCGCATGTGTGCATCTGGGGCAAACCGGCGGCAGCGCAGCAAGGAGGTGCATGATGGCGCGCATCGAGTGGGTCAAGCAACGGCTGGAAAACTGGGCGCTGTGGCATGAGCGGGGGCGGGGGG
>JACCDR011639831.1_pt1 | contig 40119 bp, 63 predicted proteins | sample 7446431 | NCBI WGS metagenome assembly JACCDR01 (sample SAMN15323443, study PRJNA562643) | freshwater metagenome | isolation source: river surface water | place: USA:Blue River Watershed | collected 2017-08-17
GCCAACGTGCCCGACTACGCCCACCGGCTCATCCGTCGCCGGGAGGTGAACGCATGAGCGAGCGCTACACGGCCAACGATTGCCGCGTGCAGTTTGAGCGTGCACGCAACGCCGCGCATGCCCTCGGGATCGACACCGACCGGTGGGACTTCCACGCCGGTAGCGGATCGATGGGCACGGGCTACAAGCTTCTGGGTGCCGGAATCGGTTCGTTCTCCAACATCGGGCGCACGGCGCGAGAAGCGCACACGGTTCTGTCCACGCTGGTCTTCGCGTGGGAAAGGGCGCTAGAGGCCCGCTCGCGGGCGCTGGCCGACCGGCACGTGCAAGTGGTCCTCGGGGAAGGCGACGAAGAGCAGCTAGCCGACTTCGCGGAACCGGTCGACTTCATCGGCACACTCGATACCGTGCCGATCCCCGTTCGGTTCGTGCGCCCGGTCGAGGGCGATCAGGCGCCCGCGTGCGACTGTGGGCGGGCGCCCGGTGAGTCCCACCGCGCAGCCTGCGCGCTGGTGGTCTGGGAGTCGGGCAGGCTCACCACCAGCTAGCAGCGCCGGACCATAGCGACCTCGGGAGCAACTTCCCGGGGTCGCTTGGCGTTTAGGCACTCAACGCCGCATGCTTGCCGTTGGACATCCGACCGACCGGAGGCAGCAGCCATGAGTGTCAGCCTTATCAAGGACGACTTTCTGATCATCTACGCGTACGAGCGGCGCCGGTTGAACGCCGCGCAACGTGAGCGCGTGCGCAACCTCATCGACAAGGCGATCTGCTACGTGTGGGGATGGACCGACGCGGGCGGCATGTACCCCGGTGAGTCCAGCAGCGACGCCGCGTGGAAATTCGGCCAGTGGTACGGGGTCCAGGTCGCCGAGATGGAAGCGGGCGCCCGCCCCGGGCACGGGGCGATTCAGGACGAGTGGTTGCGCTGGTGCGCGTTGCAGGGCGCGCCGATCGTCTCGCGCACGCTGACCTCCTCCCTCGCGGTCGCTCTCGCCTCCGTGTTGGGCGCCGCGCAGCGAAACGCGAAGGTCGGGCGACTCCTCGCCGGCAAGATCTTCGCGGGTACCGCCACGAACATCTGCGACGACAACGGCAACACGTACCCGCACAACGCCGATGTGCGCCGCGCCCACCTGCGCGTGGTCGGCTCCAACGGTGTCGTTGTCCACCACTGGCTGATCGCGGATCTCATCCGCGAGATTGCCGACGGGACTTTCGTTGTCGACTACCGGGAGCACGACGCATGAGGCGCCGGACCTTAACCGCGCTGGCGCTGCTGGTGCTGGCCGTCGGCGCGGTCGCGGTCCCCGACGTGCGGGCGCGCGTCGCCTGCCCCGAGGAGGACTCCCCCGCGTGCATCTGGTGGGGACCGTTCCAGGGCAACGGGCGCGGGTCGATCGTGGTGAACGGCTGGCGCTAAGCCAATCTCAAACACTGCACCCCAACGGCTACCGGATAGCAACCGGTAGCCGTTGGCGTTGCAACCCTAAACGTGAATCCTCGGGAGTTCGGGCGCACCGTGCGCCAGGAACCTTAGGAGGGTTCGACATGATGACCGAGCAGGTTTCCCCGCTCACCGATCCGATGGTGGTGCGGATCAACCGCGAGACGCTGCGAGAAGCAGCAGCCCGCGCGATCTTCTGCCCCGTCTCCGGGCGCGTGATGGACATGCGCCGGACGATCATCCTTACCGCGACCAGGGAGGGCGCCACGGTGGCGCGGGTGGCCTTGGACGCGTCCGCGTGGGTGGAGCGTGAGGCGAGCGTGCGCGCTGGCCTGGTGGCCAAGTTCCCCGGGGTCGAGTTGGCTGTGTTGGACGGTCGGGAGTGGTACGCGACCGACGCCCAGCGTTCCGCGCTGGCCGTTGTCGACGCGCACGGCTCGGCAGCGCTGGCGCGCCGGACAGACAACGCCGAGGCGACCGTTTCCCGCGCGGTCGCAACCGCTCTGCTCGGCGTTGGCCTGCTGGTCGACTTCACCGAGGACGGCACCACCTACGTTCACCGTCCCGTGCGCCAGGTGGACGAGAACACCCACTGCGGCGCCTTGGTCGACCACCAGCCGCACGACGCATGCGCGGGTGGCGCCGCGTCGCTGCGTGTCGAGGGCAACAACAGCACGAACCAGGAGAACTAGAGCCATGGCCTTTATCAACGTGGGCGCCAGCCTCAACGGTGCGCGGATCGCCAGCAAGGCAGCGCTTAAGCGCGCGATCAAGGACACGCCCGACGCGGTGGAGTTCGACTCCACCTCGCCGATGGGTCAGCAGTACGACGGAGGTCCGGCCGACATCCCGACCGGCGTCAAGTTGAGCGTTGTCGGTCCGGACCCGTACACCAACCGCAAGTGGTACGCGACCGTTGAGCGCACCAGCACGGGCGCTGTGAAGGTCAGCTAGTGCCAGCGCCCGCGGTAGAACGCCGCATCGACGCGATTCACGCGGTCGCACGGTACGTGTTCCACACACGTGAATCCGTTGTCATCCTGCGCAAGCGTGAGGACATCGCGACGCGTATCGAGGCACTAGACAGCCTCGGGCGTACCGAACGCTGGAAAGGCGCGGTTGACGCTTGGGCGTACGTCGTGCGCACGGAGCCTGCTCTTAGGTGGGCATTCATTCAGTGGCACGTTTACGCGGCGCACGCTGCCGAGTAGAGCGCGCGAACAAAGCGCCCGCTCCCCGCAAGGGGAGCGGGCGCTTTCGCGTTGTGCGGGCGCCTCAGAGGCTCGCTACGGGCGCGCTGCCGGCAGCCTTGGCACATTCCTTAGGGCAGTGATCGAGCAGCGCCAGAAACGCGCCGAACCATACCGGCGCCCGGTCGACCGGGCGCCACCGTCGACACCAGGGCGCCGCGGAAAACGGACATTAGCCTAGGCCGGCGGCCAAGCAGGCACGTTCATACCCTAAACGGACATTCTCCGGTGCAAGTCGGGAGCAACCTAACGGCTGGCCTTCCATCGATAACGCGTCGATGCCTACGTTTAGGCACTCAACGCAACGCGCACGGATGCGCCGGACCATACGGAGCCACGCAATGCAAATCAGGGGACTGTCGGGAGCGGACTTTATCCGCGTGGTCGACCAGGTGTCGGCCGACCATTACGCGGGGAACCTCGCAATTGCTGCCGGCATCAACACGCTCAACGCGACCGGTAGCAGGTTCCGCGCTCGTATCCGCGCGGTTAGCTCCGCTGGTGAGGGCGCCCGACTTACCGCGTCCTACCGTCGGTCGATCGCAGCCTGTTGGCACGCTCACCGCGACGTGCTGTCGCTGCTCTTCGTCCGCTACCCGTACGCGGAGGTCCGCACGACGCTTGCGGCCTACCTCGGCGCGCACGGATTCAACCGCGCTTTTCTCGCGACCGCGCGGACCAACCTCGGGAGCGCGTACCAGCCCGTACAACTCACGGAGCTTTGCGAATGCGTGAGTTACGAGCGTGGTCCGTACACAGACGATCTCGACCAGGTGCTAGCGACGGTTGCGCCCACGCTCGGAGAGCAGCGCATGCGGCGCGCCCTCGACCCTCGCGACGTTCCGTCGACCCCGGTCGGTCGGTTGGCGTTCGTTCCGACCTACGCGCCCGCCGTAGCGCCGGCCGTGGTCGACGGACCAGCGGATGAGAAGCCCGCGGATTACCTCTCCCGCACGTTCGAGGACAACCCCCGTTACTCGCACGATTACATCTCCCGCGTAATCGAGCAGTACGGCAACGCGCCCGCGGCAACCGGCGCCGGAATCAACTACGACACGGCATACACGCACCAGGGCAGCGACCAGGCGCCCGCGGAGCCTGCCGACGATGGCGACGACGAAGACCTAGACGAACAATGCTTTAGCGGCGTAGCCGGTTGCGGATGCCTGCTGGCTACCCCTGACACCCGCACGGGTCCGGACGGAACGCGCTACAACTCCACCGAATGGTTTTGCACGGATTGCGCGTACGCGCATGAGAACGCCGAGGTAGGCGACCGGTCCGAAGACCTCCCCCCGGTGCTGTCCGACGTCGACAACGCGCGGTTCCTGATTACCGCCGGAATCGTCCGCGAGGCACACGCGGAAACGTGCGAGAACCGTTGTCCGCACGCGGAACAGGTCGAGTGCGATTGCACGCGGGTCGAGTTTTCCCGCGTTCCGTGCGCAGGGTGCGGAGACTGGTACCACGGCGCGCGCGAAGCGTTCACCTTCTGGGAGCGCGCTAGCGCCCTGGTGTAGCCCGAGGACACAACCGCGGAGCTAGCTCCGCTAGCGCCCGACAACCGCAAGAGCAGCGCCCGCCAACCGCGCCAGAAACGCAACGGCGGGCGCTTCTGCGTCCTGGTGCAAGTCGGGAGCGAATCCCGCTCAATCGCTCGCGTTGCAACCGTTCTCCCGCATCGTTGGCCTTTCCGGCGCCACCAGGGCGCCATCCACGAAAGGAACCGCGGATGTCCGCAACGTTCGACCCCCCACCGGGACCCAAGGGTCAGACGGTCGTGATCGCTCCCAACGTCTGGGGAGCGGGCGCCAGCCTCGAAGAGGCCAAGCGCAACGTGAAGCGCCACGGAGGGCGCCTCAACGCCGGATACACAGTGCTGGTGTTCGACAACGACACCCAATGGTTGGGGATCAACGACGTCGGTACGGCTTTCTGGAAGGGCAACCGACCCACGATCACGGAATACAGCGCCAACGGGCGCCCGGTCGCCAGCAAGGAGAACGCGAAATGAACCTCTACGGCACCCACAACGACCGGGCAGGCAACGGGCGCGCCGCTGTGCTGCTCGCTGCTGAATACCTGCTCGCCACGCTCTACGCGCTCAACGCCGCCGAAGCGTCGGACGGCTCATCTCCGGAATACCGCCCGTTTGCGATTCAGGCGCCCGGAACCCCGTACCAGCACGCAACCGACGCGTTGGACGAGTTGCTCAACATGCTTGCGCGCATCGACGGATTCGGGGACGACGAAGCAGCGCACATCGTGTCCAGGGCGCGAGACACGATGCATGACCTGATCGGCGAATCCGACCCCGCCAGTCGGGCGTACGAGCTAGCCGTAGCTGACCACCGGGCCGAAGAGCAGGAACGCGCCGAAGAGTGGGACACCAGCGCCTACGAAGAGGCGCGCCACTTCGGCAGCCTCGGCAGCTAGCGCCAGGAACGCCCACCAGCAGCGCCAGCGCAACCAGGGCGCCCGATCGGCCGAATCTCGGTCCGTCGGGCGCCCTAGCCGTTTCCAGGGCTCCACAGAGGCTCTGAGGCGCCCGCGCTTTCTTCGCATGAATGGCTGCCGGCAGCACCAGCAGCACAAGCGCCCGGTCGCCTTTGTGGCGCCCGCCTGAATCGCTGGCGCCCGCCTTTTCTCCCACAAACACCAGCCTTTCCGCCCGGTCGCCTTTGTGGCGCCAGCCTTTCCGCACTCACGTCCCACCCTTTTGCGCTGGGTTGTTTTCAGGGAGCAATACCGCTGATTGCGTTGTCGTTGAGCGCGTGAACGCGGAGCGTTTGCCTTTCCGGCGCGCACGGTGCCGGTTGACCAGGAGGTTTCGACATGTACTCGAACAACGGGCGCCCGCCGTTCGTCAGTCTTGAGAAGGCTGGCATTCCTGTGGACATCCGCGGATTGCGCCACGCTGTGGCCTGCGCCCGCACTGGCGAGCAGCAGCAGCGCAACCGCGCGGATCGGGACCGAGTCTCGGCACAGTCCGCGTACGTGCGCGCCGAGGACTTGCGCGGGCGCCTGGAAGACCAGACGAACAACTTCGTTGCCTTCCGCCACCAGGTGCGGGCGCTGCTGATCGCTGACTTCGACTCCGGCGCCTTGGACCTCGACACGTTGAACGAGCGCCTGATCAGCCTCGACTTGCGCCCGCATGAGGACCTGCGCACGGTTGTCGCGTTCGTGTCCGTGAAGGTCGTTGTCGACGTTGCGCAGCTTGGACCGGGCGCAGACGCAACCGACCAGGTGAACGCGCTTCTCAGGGACGCCGCTGAGGACGCGTGCATGAGCCTTGAGGGCGCCAAGGACTGGACGGTGAGCGGCCGATGAGCGTTCGTTGCGACGGAGGCGCGTAGCAGCCTCCTAAGCGGCGTTAGCGGGCGCCCGCTCTCCTCACGGAGAGCGGGCGCTTCTTTGTGCGCTGGTGGCGCTGTGAGGGCGCCCGCGGGCGCCCGCTGTCGACGCTGCTGGGAGCGCTTGCCGACGGTGGTGGGTGCGAGCCAGGGCTACGCGCCTGGAAGCTTGCGCCAGGGCTACGCGCGCTCGGAGCGCGCCGGCGGATAGCCGCCGGCGGAACGCGTTCGCGTTTCCGCTTGAGGGGGTCGGGCGACATGCGCCGCGCGGGCGCGCGAGGCGAGGCGGGCGGGAAACCCACTGCGCAGTAAGGGCTACGGCAAGATCAACATACAGACGTATCGCTGTCGCACCGATACACAGACTGTGGACAGCCCAACAAGATCGAGTTACAGCTACGCCGCTGTGCATTACAGCTATCCAGATCTGTAGCTCGAACACGAACAGTGAGACGAAGCCGCGCCAGAACATTTTCAGTCCCGGGTTGGTTCAAGCGCAGAGTTCGTGAATCACCTGGAATACGGACACTCGTTGCACTACAGATTGTGACGGGTCCGCGAATCTGTAGAAGACAACGTGAGGAACCCGCTAACTTCAGGAAGTCTGTGCACAGGGACCGGGGCTTTGGATCTGGCTGCGGCCGGGGTGTGGGGCGCGGAGACGACGTTCGTCTCGGAGGTGGATCTGGCCGCGTCGAGGGTGCTGAAGCGTCGTTTCCCCGGGGCGGTGAACGTCGGGGACATCAGCACCGCGGACTGGGCCGCGGTGGACTCGGTTGAGTTGCGGAACGCCGGTCTTGACTTCCTGACGATGGGCATCCCGTGCCAGCCGGTGTCGCAGGCGAAGGCGGAGTTCGCGACGGCGGAGTCGGAGCGGTGGTTGTGGGACCAGGCCCGGCGGGCTGTGCACGAGTTGTCGCCGGAGACGGTGTTCTTCGAGAACGTGAAGAACCTGTTGGTGGTTGACGGGGGCCGGGCGTGGGAGCAGATCCTGGCCGACCTGGTGTTCGCCGGGTACGGGGTGCGGTGGCTGACGATCGGGGCGTGCGCGGTGGGGGCGCCGCATCACCGGCACCGGATTTTTCTGCTGGCGCAGAAGCGGTTGTGGTCGCGGGTGGAGCGGGTGGAGACCGCCGAGTGCGGGCTGTCGGCGGGGGACCGGTTGCTGCCGACCCCGACGGCGCGGGAGGGGACGCGGCGGGGGCCGGGCAGCGCGGCCTACTGGCGGGAGCGGGCGCGGACGAGCCGGCAGGGCAAGGAGAGCCCGCCGCTGTCGGCGTTGATCGGGATTCTGGCCGAGGAGCAGGGGGAGCAGCGGGATCTGACGGCGTTCTGGTTCGGGGAGTTCGAGCCGGCGGTCCGGCGCTGGGAGGCCGAGTTCGGGCCGGCGCCGTTTCCGACCTACCGGGGGCCGAACGGGGGGCTGCGGCTGGCGCCGGAGTTCGGCGAGTGGTTGATGGGCTGGGAGCCCGGCTTCAGCGCCTGCGACGCGGTGACCCGCCGCGAGCAGCTCCGGCTGATCGGCAACGGCGTCTGCGTTCCGCAGGCGGTCAGGGCGCTGGAGCTGCTGACCGCGCAGGTTCGGACCCCGCCTCCGCCGGCTCCGCTGCCGCCGCGGGAGGTCGTGCAGAAGGAGGTCGCGCACGGGGTGATGCACGCGACGCGGTTGGCGCCGGGGGTATCGGACCGGTTCCGCGAGGAGGCGTCGAGGCGGGGGCTGCGGCCGGCTCAGCTTCAGCGGATCGTCCTGACCGAGTTCGTTGAGGGGCTGGGGGAGGGGGCGTGAGTCCGAAGCCGCCGAAGCTGCTCAGCTTCGAGCCGTTGCGGTGGGAGGAGGCCGTCGCGTTGTGGCGGGAGCTGGTGGCCGATCCTGTTTCCGGTAGAAACGGCGTGAACGTTATTACGGTGGAAACCTTCCTCAACGAGTGTCACTGGCCCTGGGCGGTCGAGGGGCTCCAGACCTCCAACGTCAACGTCGAACGCGGCTGCGGGCACAAGGAAGTGATGGAGCTTCGCTTCAGCACCGCGGTCGAGGAGCTGCTCACCCTCCAGCGGACCCGCTGCGGGAACTGCCAGGACAAGGTGGAGAAGCGGTTCCAGGAGAAGGCCGCGAACGCCCTCGTGCGGGCCGAGGAGGCGGGGCTGCCGGAGCTGGTCGCCCTGTCCCCGCGGCAGGTCGCGTTCGCGCTCTGCGTGCGGGACAAGGCGTTCCTGCGGTTCGGCAAGGCCGGCGACTTCATGACGGTCGCGAAAGCCGTTCAGGACGGGACCTGGTGGATCGACAACCGGGCGAGGATGGCGCACCTGAAGGTCTTCTCCGACCTGGCCCGCCAGCTTGAGGAGCAGCCCCCGAACGACTGAACCCGGGGGAGCCCGCAACTTGCAGCAGCGGTCCTCGTTGAGCCGCGCGTGGACAGAGAAGAGGAGAAGCCGGTCCGGATGATGAAGGCCGGCGTCATTCTGATTGCGGGCGGGGTCGCGGCGTTGCTGTTCGAGGTTGTCCAGGTCGCCGCGCTGCTGATGATCGTCGGGTTCGGGTTTCTCGGGTTGGGTCTGTTCGCGTGAGTCCGGTGCATTGGTCGGTCCGGGTTCCCAAGCCCCGGTTCTCGGATTCGCCGGAGGCGGCGCGGTTCCTGCTCGGCGGTTGGCTGCTGGCGTTCTGGGCGGCGACCGCGTGCCTGCTCGGCGCGCACGGGCCGGCGTTGGCGCTCGGTTCGGTCGCGTTCGCGTTGCTGGCCCTGGCGGTGTTCGCGTGAACCGCCGCCGCTTCTTCTGGCTGGGGTTGGCGGCCCTGAGCGGCGGCGTCGGGGTGAAAGTGTTTCTGGCCTATCCGGGCCTCGGCCTGCTCATGTGGCTGGTCGCGGCGTGTCTGATCGTCGTGGGAGCGTTGGTGTGAGCGAGATTGCCCGAGCCCGAATCCGGGCCGCGGCGGGAATGATCGCGTTCTGCGCGTGCGTGGCGGTGCTGTCGGGCTACATCGATCTGGGTGTGTGCTTCGGCGCGGTCGCGCTGATCATGTGGGTCGCGCCCGAGGCGATCTGGTGAGCCGGGGCATCCTGGGCCGGTTCAACGACTTCGCGAAGGCTGTCGTGCTGATCGCGACCGGCATCGCGCTGTTGTGGTTCCTCGACGGGGTGGTGTCGATGACCGGGCCGGCTGTTGCTGCGACCGGCTGCGTCTTCCTGGTGTTGTCGGTGACCGATTGAGCGAGATCCTCGGTCGGGCGTTCGTCGGCAAGGTAGTGCTGGCCGTCATGGACTACCACGACCCGTCGGCGTGGCTGGTCGGCCGGCTGGTCAGCGTCTGCGAGGACGGCGAGTTCGTCATCGACGTGGACCAGGAACGCAAGCGGCTGTACTGCTGGCCGCTGCTGCACGTCGAACTAGCCGCGGACGGTTCGGCATGAGCTTCCGTTACTGCTCGGCCTGCCGGGTCCACTACGCCGAGGCCACCGTTGACGCGCCGTACCACGCGACCTGCCCGAACTACTGCCCCACGTGCGTCCGGCTCATGATCCTGGGCCGCGCCCTGACCAAGGCCGACTGCCCCGGCCACTTCACCCGGACCGGACGTGTTGATGAGGATCGAATGACCTACGTCCACTGCGAGGGCTGCAACACCAGCTACGTGCCGGGGTGCGGCGAGGAGGAGTACCACGCCCGCTGCCCGCATGACTGCTCGATGTGCGGCAAGCCGATGCGGGCCGGCGGCGACGCCGAGTACGGCTGGTGCCCGAGCCACAGCGCCGACGAGGCCCGAGAGTTCTACAGGAGGTTGCGTGAGCGGGGAACCTGAACTGCCGGTCGCGCTCCACGATCTGCCGGCGCGCAAGTTCCCGCTGCTGATCGAGTACTACCGGGTCGACCAGAACCCCTGGGACGACCCGCTGGAGCGCACGGTCGTCTACGGGCCGGGGGCGGTCAAGGTCCCCGGCTTCGGAGCGCTCGGGATCAAGGTCATGGTCCGCATCACCTATCGGGACGGCACGGTCGAGGAGGTCTGGCCCGAGTGAAGGTGGAGGTGGGTGACCAGTTCACCTGCGCCGTGTGCCACGAGGTCTTCACCAACACCCGCCCGGACTCGATCGACTTGGCCGAGTACGCGGAGAACTTTCCTATCGAGTACGCAATGGAGATGGAGGTAGATGACCTATGCGAGGACTGTTACGGCGAGTTCATGTCGTGGTGGGAGACGCAGATCCCCCGCGAGTGAGTGGCGAGGGGTACGAGGAGTGCGGCTGCTGTCAGGCCGGCGAGTACGCCGGTGACGAGACAGCCGACGACGTGTCCTGCCCCGAGTGCGGACACTCACCGGAGGAGCACTCGATGATGGTCATCTACCCGTCTCAGCGGGCCGTGCTGGACGCCGTGGACCGGTTTCTCGCCCAGCCCGACATGGGCGTCATCCGACAGCGACGGGCGTCCTGATGGGTCGCCAGCCCGGTGCGACCGGGTACGTGCAGTGGCCCGAGGGTATCGACGGGTGGGGTGACACCGGCGAGGGCGGCATGTGGGTGGCCGCGTTCTGGCTGTGTGACTTCTCCATCGAGGACATCCAGCCGATGTTCGACCCAATCGGCGACGGTCTGACCGACGCCGAACGCGCCCAGATGATGACCTACCGCCGGGACCCGTTCATCCGCTGCCACGGACCCGAGTCGACCATCGCGCTGCCGCTGCCCGACGCGGTGGCCTCCGGCGAGCAGGCCGATCGGATCTACCGGGAACCGCCGGAGCCGCTGCCTGCGCAGGGTCACAGCCGCATCGAGGTCGAACAGCACATCTACGACACCCTCGACTCCGCCCACCCGGTTCTCGCAGCAGTCATCCTGGGCACCTCAGGGACGTGCTGGGCCGACAACGAGGGCAACCCGTGGCAGGCGACCACGGCCAATCTCACCAGCCGTGGCAGGGCTCTCGTCGTGGCCCTTAACGCTCTGTATGACCGGGAGGCCGTTCTGGTGACCTACCTGGACACGTAAAAAGGCTCGCACGAGCCTTTTTTCGCCCTCCCGAGACACCGATAAGCCGGCTTATCAGCGCTGTTATCCCCGGATAACAGCGCTGAGTTCGTCTCTGCAACCCACAGCTAATACGCTGGCTGCCCTGCGCAAGAACAGGAGGGCAGCTCATGATCGAGGACTTCCGGGAATGGACCCCGAAGGAGTTCGGCAAACGCGTGGCCGCCGGCCCGGGGGACGCGGTGGCGATCCGGGTGATCGATGAGAACGGCGCCACCCTCATGCACGAGCTGACAGTCATCGGCCTAGACACCGGCACCGACTTCGATCGGTCCGGCGGCTACGCCTGGACCGAGATCGTCGCCAAGCGCGAGTGGGCGCCCAAACCGATCGGCAAGCCGCCGTGGACCGCGGAGACCGTCGCCGTGCCTCAGCGCATCGACGGCTGGCGCGTCGTCGCCGCCGCGAAGCTGCGCGACGAGCCCGGCCTGCCGACCTACCGGTACGCCGTGGTCGTGGAGGCCATGCCCGGTCCGGGCTTCCAGCTCTACCCCCTGGTCGTGTGGCGCAAGAACACCGGCTTCGAGGTGGTCGAACGAGGCCCGCTCACGTCCTACGAGGAATGCATGTCCCGCTTCGTCTGCGTCATCGCCGGCATCTACCAATAGGAGACCCCGTGGAGTTCAACGAGTACGTCCGCAGGCAGTTCCCGCTGCGACCCGACCATCCCGACTGGGAGCGGCTGCGTGATGTGGTCGACATGGTGGAGTCGCTCAAGGCGGCCAGGATTCCGGCCGAGAAGGCCTACGCCGGCTCCGTGGATGTCGTCTCGGCGTCCTATCTCGGCGCCAACCGGATGGGCATGAACCTGCCGGACTGGATCCACCAACTGCCCAAGGAAGCCGCGGTCCAGGTCCTCGATCTCATGACGAACGCCTGGGTCGAAGGGCTGTTCTTCGGCATCCACTTCGAACGTCTCGGCGGGCACCGAGTCGGGGAGGATGACGCCTGATGAAACCGAACGCCCTCCCGGACAGTGACTTCTTCGAGTTCACCGCCCACCAGCTCGGCAGGGCACTGCTGGCCGGACCAGACAGCGACGTGCCGGTCGAGATCGAGGTGCAGGACCACAACGGCTATGACAAGGTGCGTGGCCTGCGGCGGCTCAACCTGGCCGTCGGTGTCGATGACAACGGGAAGGTGCTTTTCTCCGTCATCACGGCCCGGCAGGACCCACCACGGCAGCACTAGCTATCGCCAGATGCCACTACCTGCCACCAGCAACCCCTAGATACCTTTAGATACCACCAGATCCGCCCTGTAATCCGATCGTGTAGCGCTGAGCAAGCAATGGTTTCCGGTAGTAGTAACCAGACAGCGATGTCGTCGTTGATCGCCACCGAAAGCCTTACTGCGCAACCCGTTCGGAGAACCATGTACTTGCCCGGTCACAGTCTCGTCCGCCGTCGCCCTGACTACACCAAGAAGCCCAAACCCAAGGGCGACGCGGGCTGGACCCTCCACAAGAACGACTGCGGCTGGCTCAAGAGGTCCAGCAGCCCGGTGCCGGCACCCATGGACCTGTACCCCGGCACCGTCGCCTGCCGGTACTGCCGCCCGTCCCTGGACACCAGCGGGGCGGTGACTCCCTGATGGCAACGCCGCACCAGGAAATGAGCGAGATCGTCGCTCGCTGCCGCCGCATCGGCTGGCGGGTGGAGGTCGGCAGTTCCCGCACCGACTGGAAGTACCGCATCACCGCACCCTCGGGCCACCGTGTCCAGCTCCACCAGTCACCGTCGGACGTGAACTGGAAGAAGACCGTCATGCGCGACCTCAACGCGCAGGGCTTCACCGAAGCCGAGGAGGCGTTCCTCGCTAAAGCCGAGGAAGAGCGCCAGGCCAAGCTCGAAATCACCCGGAAGAAGAACGAACTTGCACTGGCCAAGGCCGCCAGGCACGCGGCAGCTCTGGAGATGGCCACCAAACCGATCGGGCTGGCCCCCGTCGACATCGGCTGGGTTCTCAGCAAGGCCAAGCAGCCCGAGTGCAGGGCCGTCATGCTCACCCCCGAAGGCGCCGAGGCGATCCTCGCGGCGAACAGCCGCAATCGGCGAAAGCGGCCCGGCGGGGTCGAGTTCTTCGAAGACATCATCAACCACGACGAGTGGGGCTGGACGCACCAGGGCATCGCCATCGACACCGAGGGCTACGTCCAGGACGGCCAGCACCGGCTCCAAGCGTGCGTGAAGACCGGCAAGACGCTGCCGGTCTACATCACCATCGGAATGCCGCCGGAGAACTTCGGCAAAATCGACACCGGCATGCCCCGCAACGCCCGCGACCTGGCCTACCTGCGCGGCGAGAAGAACGAAGCAATCCTCACCTCCGTCGGGCGCATGCTCGTGCAGATCGAGCAGCACGGCGGAGAAGCCGCCCGCAGGACCACCAAGCGCACCCCGATCGACCGGGTGGACAAGAAGATCATTGATGCCGGCGACCCGCTGCGTGCGGCGGCGACAATCGCGACCCGCATCCGCCGCGAGTTGAAGGCCAACGTCAACGGTATGGCTCTCGCGATCTACCTCATCACGATGAAGCTGCCCGAAGGAGACCCGAGGGTCGCCGCGTTCCTGGCCGACTTCGAGACGGGGATCGGCCTCACCGACCGCACTGACCCGGTGTGGGCGCTGCGCCGCTACTTCATCAGGCACGAGGGGGCGAAAGCACCTCGGGCATGGGAGGCCGCGGCGCTGGTCATCAAGGCGTGGAACCAGCGGGCGTCCGGCAACACCAAGACCTACCTTCGGTGGACCACGGACGAGCGATTCCCCGACGTGTTCCTGCCTCCGCCGCTCATGCTCGCCTCCTGACCGCGTATAAATGGAGGTGCCCGATGCCTGGTTGGACAGGCATCGGGCCGGCGCGGGGTGGTGCAGCTCGGTAGCACGACGGCCTCATAAGCCGTAGGTCAACGGTTCAAATCCGTTCCCCGCCACAGTCCGTCTGAGCGGGCGGTAACAGTCAGGGTGGCCCCATCCACGGGGGGCCACCCTGATTGCATCTGGAGCCCCCGCTTGTTCACCACCGTGCTGATCCGCAACTGGCAGTCGCTGCGCTCGGTCGACCTGGACCTGGGCCGGTTCACCGTCATCGTCGGCGCATCCAGCTCCGGCAAGTCCGCGTTCATGCGCGCCATGCGTGCCCTGGCCGCCACCGCAACCGGCTCGTCGGCGATCACCCGGGGCGCCAGCTCCGCAGCCATCACCGCGCACGCACCGGCCGGACGAGTGACGTTGGAGTACAGCCGCGGCGGCTGGCGGTACCGGCTGCTCAAAGACGGCAACGAGATCGAGTTCTCCAAACTCAACCGCAGCGTCCCCGACCAGATCACCGACATCCTCGCCCTGACCCCGGCGCTGAACTTCGCCGGCCAGTTCGACCGGCCATTCCTGCTCACCGAATCCGGCGCTGCCGTCGCCCGGACCCTGGGCGAGCTGACCAACGTCGACACCATCTACGCCGCCGTCCGGGAGGCCAACCGCCGCAAGGCCACCGCCGCAAGCACACTCAAGACCCGCCGCGCCGACCTCGACCGGGTGAACGCCGAAGCCGCCCGCTTCACCGACCTACCCGACCGGCTCGCCGTCTGCGAGCAGGCCGAGGCGACCGCGGAACGCGCCCACCGGCTCTCTGACCGCATCACCCGGTTGAGCAACGCCATCAAGACCCTGGAGGTCGCCGAGAATGTATTGGCTCGCACCGCGCAACTACCCGAAGTCCCGGACCTATCCGCGGCTACGGCGGCCGAACGCCGGCTCGCCCGCTTCGGCGAGCTACTGCGCGAAGCGAGCCAGGGCCGAGCCGCAGTGGCCAAACACAGCAAGGCCGTCGAACAGGCCATTGCCGCTGAGGCACGCGTGGCCGACGAACACCGCCGAGTCCTGGCGACCCTCGGCGTGTGCCCGGTCTGCGCCCAACCGGTCGGCTCGTAACCTTGTCCCGCAAGCCCTCGTTTCACGGTATGAAGCTGCAACCGTTGAAACCGAAGGTAACTCCATGTCCTTACTCCACCGTGTCATCCAGCCCGCCGCGACCGCGGTCATCGCGATCGCCCTGCTTCTGGTGACCGTCTACTTCCGACCCGTCGTCCCCAGCGATGTCGGCTATGCCCGCACGATGGAACCGGAAGGCTCGGTGGAGATGCTGCCCCGCGCATCGCAGCAGCCGCAGGTGCCCTATGACGACTCCTTCGACACGCTTGTGCTCACGGTGTGGTTGTCCGGGCTGTTCCTCATTCTGATCGGGTCGCTGTACCTGATCTGGTCCCGCGCCCGCGCCGCCCCCGGGCGGCACCGCTCTGCAACCTGACACCGCAACCCGAACACCGCAGCCGGTAGAAGTCCCCGAGCACACCTCGGGGACTTCGGCATCTAGGAGCACAGTTGACGCGACCGGACTGGAACGACTACTTCCTCGGCATCGCCGAATCCGTCGCGCAGCGCTCGGACTGCCGCCGCGCCCGGGTCGGCGCCGTCATCGTGGACTCGCGCAAACGCATCGTGTCCACCGGCTACGTCGGGACCGCCCCACGGCAGATGGGCTGCCTCGACGGCGGCTGCCGCCGCGGGCTCATGACCGCCGAGGAATGCCCGCCCGGTGCCGACTACGACAACTGCATCAGCACCCACGCCGAGGTCAACGCGCTGCTGTACTCCGACCGTAGCCGCCACGACGAAGGCTGCATGTACGTCACCCGCCAACCCTGCTACGCCTGCTACAAGGTGCTGCGCAACTCCGGCCTGTCGTTCGTCAAATGGCCCGGCGGGTTCGCCATGCTCGACCAGCCCGACACCATCTCGGTGTTCGCGCCCGGCCTGGCGTGCGGCTGTGGCTGAGTTCCTCCTGATGGGTGACATCCACCTGTCCGACCGCGCCCCGTCAAGCTGCACCGACTCCTACCAGGCCGACATCTTCGCCATCCTCCGCGAAGTCCGTCACCTCGCCTGCGAACGCCTCGTCGCCGGAGTCATCTGGGCCGGCGACATCTTCCACCACAAGACCCCGGGCCGGACCAGCCACGCCACCATCATCCGCACCATCGAACTGGCCCGAAGCTTTCCCTGCCCGGTATACGTCGTGCCTGGCAACCACGATATGCTCCACGACCGTCTCGACTCCATCGACGCCACCCAACCCCTCGGCGTCGTCATCGCCTCCGGCGCCGTGCAGCTTCTCAACGGATGGATGGTCGGCGACCGGTACCAGCCGGTGTTCGGGCTGCCGTGGCTCCAGCATTTCACCGACAGTGTGGTCCACAACCGGCTCACCGACTACCGGGACCTGGCCGATCGCAGCCGCCACAACCTGCTCGTCACCCACGCCCCCCTGTACCCGCCCGGGTTCGAACTGGTCCACGAGTTCTACCCGGCCGACAAATGGGCCGAGGCGATGGCCGGCACCGGGTCGTGCTACTACGGCCACGTCCACGAACCGCACGGCATCTGGCGCAGCGGCAAGGTGACCTTCTGCAACCCGGGCGCCATCTCCCGCGGCTCGCTGCACGAGCACAATCTCACCCGCGAGGTCCGGGTCGCCTCCTGGTCGGCCGACACCGGCCTGTTCGAGACGATCGTCGTGCCGCACAAGCCGGCCGCCGAAGTCTTCCGCCTCCAAGAGGCGAACGAGGCCCGCACCGCCAAGGCCGAGCTGGCGACGTTCCTCGACTCGATCGGTGAGGCGACCCTCGACATGACCTCCATCGAGTCCGTTGTCGCCCACATCCGCTTCCTCGGCCTCGACGCCGACCTGGAACGCACGATCCGCGCCCTGCTGGAGGAAGCGACGTGACCGTCAACCCCTGCACCGAGATGGCCTACGCCCACCGCCCGCGCTACGTCGCCGCACCCCGCCTGCTCCGAGCCGCCGGCTCCCGCAGCGAGGTCGTGCTGTCCGACATCGACTCCACCCTCGCCGACACCCGCCAGCGCCGGTTCGCCTGCCCCACCGTCGACCCGATGCGCACCTGGACCGAGTACGCCATGCTGTGCGGCTCTGACGCCCCGTTCCCCGGCCCCATCCGCGTCCTGAAGATGTTCCACGCCGCCGGCTACGGCATCCACCTGATCACCGGCCGCCCCGAACGTGCCCGCAAGCTCACCGAAGGCTGGCTGCTGGAGCACGAGGTGCCCTACGAGCAGCTCCGGATGCGCCCCGACGGGATCAGCCACGAGATCAGCCTCAAGGTCGCCTACATCGACACCCTGCGCGCCCAGGGCTACGAGCCGGTGCTGTTCCTGGAGGACTGGCCCGCCGAAGCCGCCCTCATCGAGGCAGCCGGCGTGCCCACCCTCTGCCTGAACCCCCGTTACGACTTCGAGGTGGCGACATGACCCACCCCGTGGACCGCATGGCGCCGCGCCCGATCCGGCTGTCGTGGTCCCAGCTCCGCGTGCACGAGGAATGCCGGCAGAAGGCCCACCTCATGCGTGTGGGCAAGAAGAACCCGGCCAAGGACATGCGCAACTACTTCCCCGGCATGGTCGCCGACCGGGTGATGCAGCAATGGCTCGCCGACCCGCAGCCCGGCACCATGCCGGCGATGGTGGAGGCAGCCATCGACTCCGGCGAGCAGAACGCCAAGGACACCGGCGACGGTGTGGTCCGGTGGCGGCACCGCCTGGACCGGGCGGAGGTCACGCGGTTCTGCACCGAACTGGTCACCAAGCTCGAACCGCTGCTGGACCGGCTCGTCACCCGCTGGCCCTACCGGGCACCGCACCGGTTCGCCGAGAACGTGCTCATCCCCAACCTCGCCGGCATCCCCACCCCGGTCACGCTCGTTGGAGAGATGGACATCCTCTCCGACCACCCGGACGGCCCGGTCGTCCTGGACCTGAAGGGAACCGCCGACCCGCAGTACTGGCGCCGCTGCGTCGGACAGCTCGTCTTCTACGACCTCGCCGTCCTGGCTGCCCAGCGTCAGCGCACGCAGTTCGTCGGCCTCATTCAACCGATGTGTGAGAACCCACTCGTGACATTCCAGGTGACCGAAGGCGAGCGCCGCGAACTGTGGGCTCGAATCGAGAGGATGGCCCAGCAGATCTGGGCCGAAGACTTCCAGTGCAAGGACGGAACCTCCGGCTGCACCTACTGCGAGGTCCGCCACGCCTGCCCCCGGTACAGCCCCGACGCCGACCCGCTCGGGTTCAACCCGGAGAACAGCCTCGCCGACAACCTGCGCATCGCCGCCAAACAAGCCCAGGGGCAGCCATGAGCCTGAACGCCGCCACTGCCGAAGACCGCCTGCGGGAGCTACGCGACCTTGCCGGCCAACTCACCCGCGAACGGGTACGGGCCGAACACGCCCGTGACGCCGCCCAGGCCCAGGCCGACCGTGCCCGGCGCGCTCTCGGCGAGGAGTTCGGCGTCCTCACCGTCGCCGACGCCAAAGCCATGCTCGAAGACCTCACCGCCGCCTTCGACCGCGAAGTCGACGCGCTGCAAACCGCCCTCGACTCCCTCGGAGCCTGACATGCCCCATGCCGAATCTGTCGTGGACCAACTGTTCACCGAATCGGGGTCTGTCGTCGCCGACACCGCCCCCGCCACCACGCTGGCCCTCACCATGCCCCGCGGCGCCCTACGAGCACTCATCGACTCGGTACGTGGCGTCGTCCCCACCCGCGACGTGATGCCCGTCCTCAAGTACATCCGCCTCGCCGCCACCGAGCAGCTCGTCACCGCTGTCGCCACCGACATGGAGATGGCAATCACCGCCCGCACCACCTACGCCATGGTCGACGTACCCGGCACCGTCATGCTCCCCGCGGCGAAGATCCTCGACATCCTGCGCTCGTCCGCCCCCGGCGACGTACGGCTGCGCGCGAGCGCCGGCCGCTGCCGCCTGACCATCGGCCGCACCTCCTGGACGCTCTCCACGCCGTCGGGAGCCGACTTCCCCACCCTGACCGCGACCGGCGACGCCGTGTCCGTCACGTTCGCATCCCGGGCGTTCTTCGACGCCCTCGACAACGTGCGCTACGCGGCCAAGAACGCCAACCGGCCCGGCCTGGCCCAGATCGAGATCCGCGGCGGTGTCGTGTCCGCCTGCGACGGAACCCGGTTCGCCCAGACCGCCCTGGAGCCCGTCACCGTCGACCCGATCGTGCTGCCCCTGGCCGCCGCCGAACGGCTGGCGAAGTTCTTCGGCCCCGCCGACTACAACCAGCCCGTCGTGCTCACCCAGTACGCCAAGCACATCGCCGTCGACCACGGCGACACCACCTTCCTCGTCACCCGGTCGCTGCACCCCTACCCGGACCTGTCGGCCACGCTGCTGCGCCCGGCCCTGGAGAACCGCAACGCGCTCACGGTCAACCGCCGCGACCTCGGTGCAGCCCTCGACCGAGTGCGGGTCACCGCCGACCCCGAGCACCGCGGCATCGCCCTGCACATCACCCGCGACCACCTGACCGTGGCCAGCCGCGACCCGCACGGCAACGCCACCACCGACGAACTGGGCTGCCTGTGGAACGGCCCGGCCCGCACCATCACCGTCAACCACCAGCACCTGGTCGACCTGTTCATCGCCATGAGCGAAGCCCTCGAAGGCTGCGGCGACGACGGGCAGCTCACCCTGTGGCTGGGTCAGGACACCCGCACCCGGCGCAGTCCCGTCCTCGTCCGCGACGACGCCGGCACCGTGGCGGTCATCCAGCAGATGCACCTCGATTGGGCCGACCAGTGAACCAGCCCGACAAGCTGCCCGACAGCCTGCGCCTGCCCCGCGACGAGCACGACCAGGCCCTGCCGACCGCCAACGACGGTCCGGTCATCCACGACCTGGTGATCGCCGACCTGCGCACCCGCCTCGATCTCGGCATCCGCCGCTACGGCGCCGGGCTGCAACCGTTCAACGGCCGCGACGCCCTCCTCGACGCCTACCAGGAGGCATTGGACCTGGCCGCCTATCTGCGGCAGTGCCTGTACGAGAGGGACGGCCGATGAGCGACCTGACCGCCCTCACCGAACGGCTGCGCCGAAGCCGCCGCAACCTCGACCGGCTGGCCGGCGAAGCCGCCGCCCTCACCCGGCAGCTCGACACCATCGGCGCCCAGATCCACGCCGCTGATGAGGAGGTGACGCTCTACACCAAAGCCGCGGCCGTGCTCACCAGCCTCGGCGAGGAGCGGCAGGCCACCACCCAGGCCACCATCGAGCAGCTCGTCACCAAAGGGCTGCGGGCCATCTTCCACGACGACCTGTCCTTCCACCTGGTCCCCGTCGTTCGCGGTAACCGGCCCGAGGTCGACTTCATTGTCCGGTCCCACCTCGACGGCCAGGCCGTCGACACCCCCGTCATGGACGCCCGCGGCGGCGGCCTGGCCGCCATCATCGGATTCCTGCTCCGCCTGGTGGTGCTGCTGCTGTCCGCCGGCCGTGACACCACCCTGTTCCTGGACGAGACATTCGCCCACCTGTCCGCCGACTACGAGCAGCGTCTGGCCGAGTTCCTCAAGGACCTGGTGGACCAGACCGGGGTGCAGGTCGTCATGGTCACCCACTCCGAGGCGTTCCTCGACCTCGCCGACCGCCGCTACCGATTCGTTCTCACCGGGGGAGTGACCCGGGCGGAGGCAGTTTGAACATCGGCGACAGGGACGACTTCTGGCTGGGGTTCCTGGCCGGAACCATCGGCACGCTCGTCGTCATCACCGCCGCCATGTGGGTCCTCGGAGCCATGTTCGACCTCTGACCGGTAGAAGCCTGTGTGGAACCACCGGACGACTTCACCCCCACGGCCCGCGTCATCGCCGACTCGATCAGTCCCTGGGCGCGCGACCGGCTAACCACCATCGAAGTCGTCCTCCACCGGTTCATGCTGCCGGAGCTGAACACCCACCGCGCGTTCAGCCGAAACTCCGCATCCAACCGCGCCATCCCCGTCGCCCGCGTCATGCAGCGCCTGGCCGAGCAGCCGGCGATCCCGCTGTCGTGGCCGATGGAGCAACGCGGCATGCAGGGCGGCGACGAACTGCCGACGTTCTTCGCCGCCAAAGCCCGCACCGTGTGGCTGGCCGCACGCGACAGCGCCGTGCAGTACGCCGAACAACTCCTCGACCTCGGCCTGCACAAGTCCGTCGTCAACCGCCTCCTCGAACCGTTCATGACCACGACCGTCATCGTGTCGGCCACCGACTGGGACGGGTTCTGGCGCCAACGCTGCTCCCCGCTGGCCCAACCCGAGATCCGGGCCGCAGCCGAGGCGATGAAGGCCGCCTACGACGAGTCCGAACCGGTCCTTGTGCCGCAGGGCGACTGGCACACCCCCTACATCACCTTTGACGACAAGGTGGACACCGGCCCCGAGGAACGGGTGAAGATCTCCGCCGCCCGCTGCGCGCGGGTCAGCTACCTCACCCACGACGGGCGCCGCGACATCCAGGCCGACCTCGACCTGTTCCAGCGCCTGGTCAGTGCCGACCCGCCGCACGCCTCACCGCTGGAACACGTCGCCACCCCGGCCCGCTTCGGCGACCCCACCGGAGCCAACTTCCGCGGCTGGCTGCAACTGCGCCATCTGGTCCTGGACACCACTCGCGATCAAGCCGAAGGGAGTAGGCATGACCTCATCAAGCCACAGCTCTGACGACCCCCGGTACCACTCCGCCGCCCCGCGGATGGTCCCCGGCGACCAGCCCGGTGACTACGGCGTCGCCAGCCCCGACGCCTGGCCCGGCTCCCGCCGCGGCACCGGCGAGAACGCCCCCGACCCGGGCAACGTCGAGGACATCGACCAGCTCACCGCGCCGCTGGACGACGACGATGACGTGGCCGAGCGCCTCCAGGCGGTGAACCGCGATGGCGGGCAGTAAGCGCAAGCCGGCCCTGCCCGAGCCGATGCCGCTGCGGGACGGGTCGGAAACGTTCGACATCCGCCTGGACCGCATCCCCGAACCGGGGGCGGAGAACAAGCCGGTCATGGCCGTCATCGGTGGCCAGGCCGAGCCGGTCACCGTCAACTGGGGCATCCCCGACGGCGAGCCGGTCCTCAACCAGGGCAAGGAGGGCGCCTGCGTCGGGTTCGGTATCACCAACGAACTGCGGTTCAACCCCGTCCCCGTCCTCGGCCTGGACGAGAAGTTCGCCCGCGAGCGCATCTACTGGCCCGCCCAACGCGACGACCAGTGGCCCGGCGGCTCATACGAAGGGGCCAGCCCGTTCTACGAGGGCACCAGCGTACGCGCCGGCCTGGAAGTGGCGCAGAAGCTCGGTTACGTCGGGGAGTACCGGGCAGCGAACAACGAGTACGAGATGGCCCTGGCGATGACCCTCGGCCCGGTCATCATCGGTGTCGACTGGTACGAGGGCATGTTCAAGCCCGACGCCCGCGGCTACATCAAGCCGACCGGCCGCAAACTCGGCGGGCACTGCTGCCTGGTCCGCGGAATCACCGTCACCCGTAAGGCCAAGGCCGACTCCGGCCGCCCCAACCAGTCCGGCTACTACACGATCTACAACTCGTGGGGGCCGTCCTGGGGCGACAAGGGCACCGCCAAGATGCGCCGCGTGGACATGGCAAAGCTCATCGATGACGGCGGCGACGCGTTCTCCATCGTGGCCCGGTTCAACCCGCCACAACCCCGCTGAGTAAACGCATTCACCTGCCCGGAGGTTGCACTGTGGACACTCTTGCGTTGGCCTACCGGCCTCGTACCTTCGATGACCTGGTAGGCCAACGCGTCGTCCAGGTGGTGCTCAAACAGATGGTCGCCAAGGAACGCGTCCCCGCCGCGATCCTCCTCGACGGCGGGCACGGCACCGGCAAGACCAGCACCCTGCGCATCTTCGCCGCAGCGATGGCCTGCGACACCCCACCGGACCCGTGCGGGCACTGCGCCGGCTGCACCGCCGTCTACACCGGCACCGCCGGCAACCTCCTGGAGATCGACGCGGCCAGCCACGGCGGCGTGGACGAGATCCGCGCCCTGCGCGAACACCTGCGATATGCCACCGCGGACGGCTGGCGCATCGTCGGCATCGACGAGGCCCAGTCTATGAGCCGTGCGGCGTTCAACGCGCTGCTCAAGGTGCTGGAGGAACCGCCGCCGAACACCAGCATCGTCCTGCTCACCACCGACCCGGGGAAAATCCCCGACACCATCGTGTCGCGCTGCATGCGGTTCCGGTTCCGGCCGCTGTCCCCACGCGACATCCACGACCGGCTCGAACACATCGCCGCCCGCGAACAGCTCAACACCGACGACGAGCTGCTGCACCTGCTCGCCACCGAAGCCCACGGATCGCTACGCGACGCGGTGATGCTGCTGGACCAGGTGACCCGCGTCGGCATCACCACCGTGGAGCAGTACACCGACCTCATGGGCGACACCGACCCCGGCCCCGCCCTCCTCGACGTAATCCGCACCGGCAACCCCGGCGCCGCGTACCGCGCCGTGCAGGCCGCCTCTCAGCAGACCGCCGACCCCAACCGCATCCTCGGCGCCATCTCCGGATGCCTGCGCGACATCTGCATCCACCACTCCGGCGGCCTGGTCCCCGAGGCCCGCCGGCGCCTGGCCGCCCACATCGGCACCCGCACCGCCGTCGCCGCGCTGAAAGTGCTGTGGGACCACGCCACCCGCATCCGCCCCGGCGACGACCGACGCACCGCCCTCGACCTGGCCGTCGCCGCCCTCACCGACGTGTTCACCCCGACCGAACCCACCCCGGCAGCCACCTCGTCACGCACCCCGACACGGCGCCTGACGTTGGCAGATATGGCGGCACGCACCCGATGAGACTTCCCTTCGCAGCCCTCGCCGGAGACCCCATGCGGCCCTACCCGCCGACCGGCCTGACCACTGAGAAGTGGCGCGAGGTCCCCGTCACGTCGGTGTACCTGCAAGACCTGCACCTGACCCAGACCGGGGTCCTCATCGGGCCGCTGTTCGGTATCCGCGACACCGCCGGCTCCACCGACGCCTACCCGCACGTCGTGTCCTGGCGGGGCGAGCTGTACCTCGAAGACGGCCACACCCGAGTGGTCTACCAGGCCCTGTCCGGCACCCGCGTCATGCGCATGCGCGTCTACGTCCAGGAGGCCGAGTGAAGACCGCCGCCGTGTTCGTCGGCGGCATGGCCGCCGGAGCAGCCGTCCTCTACTTCACGACGGTCGCCTACCTCACCGCCGACTGGTGGTTCCCCCGGCGTCTGCGGCGCCGCCAACCGACCCAAGAGTTCGAGCTGCCCGACAACGAAGAGTGGGGACCGACCCGATGACAGGTCAGGGCCAACATGCCGGCCCTTTCACCCGGCACGTGGTCTCATTTTCCGGTGGCGTCGGCTCTTGGTACACGGCCCGTCGCGTGCGCGATCTCTACGGCACAGACGGCCTAATCCTTCTGTTCGCTGACACGAAGATGGAGGACGAGGACCTCTACCGCTTCCTGGACGAAGCGGCGGCCGACGTCGGCGGCACGCTCGTGCGAATCAGCGAGGGGCGAACGCCGTGGCAGGTCTTCAAAGACCGCCGATTCCTCGGAAACACCCGGGTTGATCTGTGTTCGCGCATCCTCAAGCGGGAACTGATCCGCAAGTATTTCGAGCAGAACTACGATCCGTCGGACACCTGCCTGTACCTCGGGATCGACTGGACTGAGGTACACCGGTTCGAGCGAGCGGCCGAGCACTGGCGTCCGTGGGCTGTCCGCGCTCCCTTGTGCGACCCGCCGTATGTCGACCGCGATGACATGTTCAAGGCTTTGACCGAGGCCGGAATCCGGCGGCCGAGGCTCTACGACATGGGCTTCTCCCACAACAATTGCGGCGGCTTCTGCGTCAAGGCCGGACACGCTTCCTTCAAACGCCTGCTCCAAAAGCTCCCTGATCGGTACGCAGCTCACGAAGCCGAGGAAGAGGCGATTCGCGCACACCTTGGCAAGGAAGTGGCCATCCTGCGGGACTTCCGCGGAGGAACGGTCACGCCGATGACTCTCAGGACCTTCCGAGAACGTTGTGAGAGCGACCCGACCTTCCAGGTTGATCCCTGGGACGAGGGCGGCTGTGCGTGCTTCACCCCCGATGAATATGCCGAAGACAGGAGCCTGCACTGATGAGCATCCGCCCAGCACCGATCGACCCGCCAGAGATCCACCGCCGGCTGTGGGACGGCTTCCAGGGCAGGGAAGGCTGGGACATCGGCTCCAACGTCGGCCAGTCGCTGAAGGAGATGACCAGCCGGTTCCAGTTCGTCACCGCATTCGAACCGGCCACCGAGTGCCTGGAGTTCCTCGAACCCTGGGCCAAGACGGTCACCATCAAGCCGATCGCCGTGTCCAACTTCGACGGCAGCATCGCCCTGGCCGCCCTTCCTGACAAGATCGACACCGGGCAGCTCGTCACCCCCGGCACGCACGGCATGGAGTGGTCGGTCGACTGGACCACGGAACACCCGCCGGAGATCGTGCGGACCGTACCGGCCGCCCGCGTCGACACCCTTGTGGAGCAGATCCCCCCGCCGAACTTCTGGAAGATCGATGTCGAAGGCCACGAGATGCACGTCCTCGAAGGTGCCGCGCAGACGATCACCGACTACCACCCGGACATGCTCATCGAGTTCCACAACCCCGAGCTGTACGCCGCCTGTATCGAATGCCTGACCGGCCACGGCTACACCGGCATCGAAACGGTCCGCCACCCGCACTACCCGACCGGCTCGGACATGTGGCACACCCACGGCTGGCTGCGCGTGTTCTCCCCGAAGTAGCCGATAAGAACAGCATGGCCCGCCGCGACGACGACCTCACGGCGCTCGACGCTGCGTTCGAGCTGCCCGACACCATCACCGACCCGACACTGCGCGGTCTGTACGAGGTACTCGTCGCCCGCATGCGTGCCGAGGCCAAGCACCTGCCGATGAACACCGTCCAGCAGTTGCTCATCGAGCGCATCGCCTACAACTACATCGTGCTGCGGGCCAAGGAGCGCGGCGAGTTCGGCGGGTTCGGCAGCACGTCGGTCCAGAAGGACTTCAACACCTTCTGGCTGTCGATGACGCAGGAGTTCAACCGGATGCTCGGCAAGGGCGGCGAACCCATGTCGGCGTCCGAGCGCAAGGCGCTCCAGCGCGACATGCAGGAAATCATCATCAGCACCGTCTCCACCGTGGCCGACCCGAGGACCCGCGGCGCTCTGCTGGAGACCTTCGCAGCCAAGTTCGAGAAGGCCGGAATCTAGCAACCGAGGAGCACCGCCATGGCTATCAAGCGCAACCAGGACCAGCAGGACGAGCGGGAGCTGAAGGGTCAGCCCGGCGCCAGCGCCGAGGCGATCCAGCGGCAGCGCAACGTCAACGCCCAGGACGAGAAGCAGGACCGCGAGGACAAGGCGCAGGGCAAGCTGACCGCCGAGCTGGCCGAGCCCCACAAGGGTGAGACCAAGTACTTCGAAGGGTCGGTCACGAAGATCGACAAGGAGGGCCGGACGGTCATGTCCGACCACCTCGAAGAGGGCGACCGGCTGCGCCGCGAAACCACCGACCGGTACAAGGCCAGCGGCCTGGACCCGGCTGCCGATCAGTAAAGAGGCGGCACTGGCCGCCCGTGGTTTCGAGGGGCGGACTGTGGAACCCACCTACCTGACCCACGAGGATGACGATCTCGTCGCCCTCGTGGGTTGCTCGCTGGACCGGAGTCCTAAATCCAACTGGGTTCAGGACTCCGGCGGCTTGCCCGAGTACATCTGCCGGATCGCCCGCGCCATCCACCGCAGCGGACACTCCATCTCGCAGTCGATCGCCATCGCCGTTTCCCGGGTGAAGAAGTGGGCCGCCGGCCTGGACGACGTTGACGCGGACACCCGCGTGAAGGCCGCCAAGGCGGTCGCGCAGTGGGAAGCCCTGAAGACCAAGAACAAGGTGAAGAAGGGCGCCAAGTCGGCTGCCCGTGCTGCAAAGGGGAACGGCAACGTGGGCAAGCGCGACACCCGGGTCGACTTGGCGAACCTGCTTCTGGCGGCTGGGCCGCACCAGACCCGGCGGGTCAGCGACCTGGACCTCATCATCGAACTGGCGAAGTCCGGCAAGCCCAACCCGTTCGCCAAGGGCGGCGCCAGCGCCGGCTCGGGCAACGGCGGGGACAAGAAGGCGCCACCGTTCGGGAAGAAGCCCGGGGGAACCGGGGGAGGCGACAACGCCTCCGGAGGTGGACTCAACTCGGCCGCCGCGGTACAGGCGGCGTGGAAGCGGTTGCAGGCCAACAAGAAGCTGACGCCGGAGCAGTACGCCGCGCAGGCGTCGCGGATCAAGGCTGCCGCCAAGAAGTTCAACGTGAAGCTGGGGTGAGCCATGGCAGTGCAGACACTGCCGGTCTACCTCGACCTCACCGTCTACGCCGGCACGAGCTTCCGTCGTGAGTTCCGTTGGCGTCCCGCTGGAACCGACGGACAGGACTTCACCGGCTGGACGGCGAGCTTCCGCATCGGCCCGGCCCAAGGTGTCCCGTTCAAAACCATCACCGATGCCACCGGCATCACCCTCGGCAGCGACGGCACGTTCATCGTCGCCATGTCCCCGACCGACACCGACGCGCTGACCGCCGGCACCTTCTTCTACGTCCTGGACCTCACCAACCCCGACGGGTTCGTGCTGCGGCTGCTGCGCGGACGGCTCAACGTCGTGCGGGACCTGGAGGACTAGTGGCGACCTACGAAGACCGGCAGACGGTCAGGGTTCTGGAAATCGTCGCCGACAACACGCTGGTGATGGATCTGCCCGGTCGGGTGGAGACCATCGAGGTGTTCTCCGGCTCCGTCACCGGCCCCCAGGGCGAGGCGGGGCCGCAGGGCGACCCCGGTCCGGAAGGCGATCCCGGCCCGCCCGGTCCGCAGGGTCCGTTCGCCCCCATCTTCGAACAGAACTTCGCCGTGCCGCAGCTCGTGTGGACACTCCACCACGACCTCGGCGTCTACCCCGTGGTCAACACCTACGCCACTGACCACCAGGAAATCTGGGGCACGGTCATAACACCCGATATTTCAACAGTGATCGTGACCTTCGCGATCCCGATGGCGGGCATCGCCCGGCTCAAGGCGTAAGAGGGGGAAGCCACCATGCGGTTCGCAAGTGCTACCGACTTCATGAAGATCCCGGCGCGGAACTTCCGCCCGGAAGCCGTGTCCTCGCCGCCGTCCGACCCGGTAGCGGGTCAGCTCTGGTCGGACACGTCGGTCACCCCGGCCAAGGTCCGGTGGTGGGACGGCACCCAGTGGGTCGCATCCGACGGCACCTCGATCCCCGCCGGCTACATCACCAACGCCCACATCAACCCTGCCGCGGGCATCGCGCTGTCCAAGCTCGCCACCGACCCGCTTGCCCGCGCCAACCACACCGGCACCCAGACCTCGGCGACCATCTCCGACTTCCACACCGCCGTGCGGACCAACCGTCTGGACCAGATGGCCGCCCCTACGGTCAACCTGGACTTCAACGGTGTCCGCGGTGTCAACGCCGCCAACCCCGTCGCCGGGACCGACCTGGCGAACAAGCAGTACGTCGACAACGCCCGCGCCGGCATCAGCGTCAAGGACCCCGTGCGGGTCGTGGCGCAGGGCAACATCAACCTCAACGCGCCCGGCGCCACCATCGACGGCACCACCCTGGCCGTCGACGAGCGGTTCCTGGCCCCGCGGCAGAACACCGGCACCGAGAACGGCATCTACATCTACAAAGGCGCCGGGTCCCCGGCTGTGCGCGCCGCCGACGCCTCCACCGCCGGCTCCATCCTCGACGGATCGATGGTCGCCGTCGGTGAGGGCACCGACCAGGGCCGCCAGTACATCCAGACCGCCTCCGGGTCGGGCACCCCCGGCTCGTGGACCCAGACGTGGATTCTGTTCACGATGGGCGGCCAGACCTACCTGGCCGGCAACGGCCTGACCATCACCGGCACCACCTTCGCCCTCGACGCCCCGGTGTCGGTGGCCAACGGTGGAACCGGCGCCACGACGATCGCCGCGGCCCGCACCAACCTCGGTGTCGTCACCAGCTACGCCGCCGACCTCGGTGCGCTGTCCGCCGGTGTCACCGCCACGGTCACCCACAACCTCGGCACGTTCGACGTGATCGCCAGCTTCCGCACCACCGCCGACAACCGGGTCATCGACTTCGACTGGGCGCCGAACGCCGCCAACACGATGGTCGTCTACCCCGACCTGTCGTTCACCGCCGGTTCAGTGCGCGCTGTCGTGATGGGCAAGGTCGGGTAAGGCGAACAAGACTCGCCCGTCGATGTAGAACAGGTGTGACCAACAAGCGCTATGGCTCGTGGCCGTCGTACAACGGCAAGAAGGTCCTGCTTGACGGCGAGCCGGGGCAGGTCATCTACCGGATCGGGCAGACCGCGACCGACCTTCGCCTGAAGGTGTGGAGTGACACCGCCACATCGAGCGTGACCGGCGGGATCAACTTCACTATTCCCGCCGGCTACTTCACCGCCGTTCACGGAGTGCAGGCCACGTGCCTGCGCAACAGCACCAACGCCACGGACGGTGCGTTCGCAATGGTTCGCACCGTGGCCGTCAACTCCGTCGTTGTCCAGTGCTTCGAGTCGAAGACGACCAACACGTTGCTGCTCAGCCAGGCCGAGGGTCTGGAATTGGCGTCCTCGATCCAGGTCATGGTGTTCGTCTACGGGCTCGGCGCATGAGCGGGGAGTACAAGGACTTCGCCGCCGAGCTGCGCAAGGCCGCGGCCGGAGCGCAACCGTCGGGCCTGTCCGGGGTCTTCGATGAGGAGCCGGTCAGCCTGACCATCTTCGTGCAGGACAAGGCGTACCTCGGCAACCCGCCGCTGTCCGACGTGCAGTACGAGGCTGTGCGCCACATCGAACGCATCTACCTGCCGGAGACCTACGGCCAGTTGGCCGAGGAGTTCGAGGCCGGCAAGCAGGAGAACCGGCTCTACGTCGGCGCCTACTCAGCCTGGCGCGACGAACCGTACTGGTCCAAGCCGATCCGCATGACGAACTTCGTGACCCTCCAATGGGGCAAGGGCAGCGGCAAAGACCACATCTGCCGGGTCGCGTCGATGCGCATCGCCTACCTGCTCATGTGCCTGACCAGCCCGCAGCAGTACTTCGGGATGCCCGAGCAGGACTCCATCCACCTGCTCAACGTGGCCAGCTCATCCGGGCAGGCGCAACAGGCGTTCTTCATGCCGATCGTGCGCACCGTGAAGAAGGGCTGGTTCGCCGGGAAATGCCAGCCCCGGCAGAACGTCATCTCCTTCGCCAAGAACGTCGAGTCGATCTCCGGGCACTCCGACGCCGAGTCGCAGGAAGGTCTGAACCTTCTCCTCGGCATCGCCGACGAGATCGACGCGTTCCGTTCCAAGAAGGAGATGCAGTTCCGCAAGGGCGCCAGCGCCCGCGAACCCACCAAGTCCGCCGAAGGCATCCTCAACATGATGCGCACCTCCGGCGCGACCCGGTTCCCCACCGTGTTCAAGCAGGTGCGCATCTCCTACCCGCGCTACCTCGGGTCGACCATCCAGAAACTCACCGAGGAAGGCCGCGAAGACTTCGCCACCTTCGGCATCGACTCGCGGCACTACGTGTCCGGGCCGCTGGCGACGTGGGACGTCAACCCTCGCGTCCCGGGCAAGCACGCGTTCCAACAGGACTACGCCGAAGACCCGATCATGGCCCGCGCCAAGTACGAGTGCAAACCCGCCAGGGCGATCAACCCGTACTTCCGCAACCAGATGGCCGTCGATGCCGCGTTCAAGCCGCGCGAGATCATGCCGCTGAACATCGACTACCGGCTGGAGAAGGTCAACGGCCGCACCGTCTGGATTCCCGAGTACCACTACGCCAACGACTTCTACCCCGTGCGCGGCGCCATCTACGCCATGCACGCCGACCTCGCCATCACCGGCGACCGGGCCGGCGTCGCCATGGCCCACGTCGCGTCGTGGTCGGAGCACGAGACGATCGTGGAGGACGAGGACGGCGCACCGCACTACTTCCGCGAGGTCCGCCCCCACGTGGTGGTCGACTTCGTGATCTCGTTCTCCTCCGACAGCGCCGCCGAACCCGCCCGTGAGATCCAGGTCCGCTGGGGCCGGCAGCTCTGCTTCGAACTGGTCCGCCGCGGGTTCAACATCCAGCGGTTCACCTTCGACATGTTCGCCTCAACCGACTCGATGCAGATCCTGGAAGCCAAAGGCATCGAATCCGAGCGGGTGTCCACCGACACCTCCGAGGACCCGTGGCGCAACCTGCGCGACCTCATCTACGAGGGCCGCCTGACCATCCCCGCGCCGACGGACTTCAACGCACCCGACAGCAAGTTCCTCCTGCGCGAGGAGCTGATGTCGCTGACGCGCCTGCCCAACGGCAAGGTCGACCACCCGGCCGACTCGTCCAAGGACGAGGCCGACGCCCTCGCCTGCGCCGTCCTCGGCGCGGTGACCATCGGTGGACGTGAGGAGGAGGACCGGTCCCGGGCCTACTTCTCCGCCCCCGACATCGCCGTCGGCGGCTCCCTCGGGATGCCGCTCGGGACCAATGTGCGAAGCGCCTGGATGACTCACCTGCCGGAGCAACCGCTGTAGATGCCGATGAGTTCCTCGACAGCAGTCCGTCGGCAGAGGAGTGACCACACATGACCGGCCCGGTCGAAACCTCCCGGCGCGAGTCCACCAAGCGTGAGTCGCGCCGCCCCGACGTGCAGCCCAAGCCGAAGCCTGAGGCCGAGGCCGGTGTCAGCCTGCACCTGCCGTTCGTCACCCCGTACAAGAACGCGTGGGAGATCCTGCGCGACGACGAGATCACGGTCAAGCAGCTCCAGGCCATGCGCAAGACCGACGGTCAGGCCCGCGCGCTGTACCGCCTGATCACCCTGCCGATCCGGGCGGCGCTCAAGTCGGCGACGTTCCTGCCCCAGGTCAACGAGGAGGGCGGCGAAGAGGAAGCACAGTTCGTGGAGCAGCTTCTGACCCTGCCCCCGTCCGCCGGCGGGATGGAGACACCGTTCTCCAAAGTCATCAGCCAGATGCTGATGGCCATCTTCGACGGCTTCACCGCGTTCGAGCTGGTCTACTGGCAGCCGAAGAAGGGTCCCCTCAAGGGCAAGTGGACGCTGAAGAAGATCGCCCACCGGCCCAGCGAGACGCTGACGTTCCTCCTCGACAACGACGGCGTGATGACCGGCATCCGCCAGCGCACCATGTTCCAGGGCCGCGAGGTCGACGTGAAGATCGACGCGCCCAACGTCTGCTACTACGCCGCCAACGAAGAGGAGCGCCCCTTCTACGGCGAGTCCTACTTCCAGAGCGCGTTCTACCACTGGGACAAGAAGTACAAGCTCTACGTCATCAGCCACATCGCCTGCCAGCGCGCCGCGGTCGGCACCCGCGTCGGCAAGATGCCGGCCAACCCCACCCGCGAGGAGAAGGCCGCCTTCCAGAAGTCCCTCGGCGACCTCGGCGTCGCCCAGTGGATGACGATGCCCGACACCTACACCGTCGAGTCGCTCAAGGAAGGCCCGAACTTCGACTTCCTGTCCTACATCAACCACCACAACTCGCAGATGTCCAAGAGCGTCCTGGCGGCGTTCTTCGACAAGGAACAGGGCGGCGGCGACAGCGGCAAGCTGGTCGACTTCGGCCAGCAGTCCGACGCGCTGTTCCTGCTCATGCTCCAGACGATCATGAACGAGATCGAAGATGTGGTGAACAACCAGATCATCCCGAAGTTCATCGACTGGAACTTCAACAACGGCAAGTACCCACGCTTCCAGTTCGGATCGCTGAGCCAGGAGCAGAAGGGCGCCATCCTCGACCTGTTCAAGCAGCTCTCCGTCGCCGGGCAGTCGTTGACGATCCGGCCCGAGTTCCTCCACGAGGTGCAGAAGGTCGTCTCCGACGACTTCGGCCTGGAAATCGACTGGGAGACCATCGAGGAGGAGATGGAGGAGCAGAAGCTGCTCGAAGAGCAGCAGGCCCAGATGCAGATGGAGATGCAGGCCGCCGGAGGCATCCCGCCCGAAGGTGGCGTGCCGCCCGGCGCGCAGATGCCCGCCCCCGGCCAGGGCGTCGCTATGCCGGAGATCCCGCCGAAGGTCCTCCCGCCCGGGTTCACCATGCTCACCGCCGAGGACGACGAGGCCACCGTCGCATTGACCGACCTGGCCCGCGACCTGCTCGATGAGGCGTACGTCGAGATGGCCCGCGGCCCGCTGCGCGGCCCCCGCGTCGTGCGCTCGGCTGCCGGCGCGGCCTACTACGGCGAGCCGATCGGCGCCCAGATCCGCTGGGACCAGGAACAGGGCACCGCCAAGGAAGGTGTGAAGGGCAAGGTCTTCGGCGGCGGCATCCGCGGCAAGCAGAACCAGCCGCAGAACACCACCCACGGCGGCGGCCCCGGCGCCCCGAGCAACTACGGCGGCGTCGTCACCAACCCCCGCGAGTCCGGTAAGCGCCGCGACGTGCGGGCGTTCTACGGCAACCCCGCCGCACCGGGTGCCGTGCTCATCGACTACGGCGACGGCACCGTGGCCATCCGCGACGCCGAGGGCAACCTGTCACCGCGTCAGCGGTTCGAGATCTCCAAGTTCACCGCGCTCGGGTGGAAGATCTTCAGCCCGCAGGAGGACGAGGCCACCGGACGCACCGGCGGCAAGACCGGCAGCAGCGCCGACAAGACCGCCGACCAGAACCGGGCGGCTGAACGCCAGGCCGACCGGGCGGCAGGAAGCGACCGAGGTGCCCCCCGCATCCGCCGCCAGCGGTAACCCGGGATCGAGCCCGCCGTCGGACAGCGCCGTGCTGGCCGCCATCGAGGACCGGGTGCTGACGCAGGTCGGCACCCGGCTGGGCAACATCACCAACCACTTCGGCGCCTACCTGTCCTCGGTGCTGCGCGAGGCCAACATCGCCACCGGGCACGAGCTGGTCTCCCGCGAGGACCTCAACACCACCCTGAAGACGGTCCTCGACGGCGCCCAGGCCAGCATCGAGGCCCAGATCCGCGCCGGCTACCGTGCCGCGGCTGCCGCCGCCCGCGCCAGCACCGAACAGTCGCTGCCCGAACCACCGCCCCGCCAGGAGCAGGAGGACGATCCGCCCTACCTCGCTGCGATCGTGGCCGCGCTCGCCATCGCCTTCGCCGTCGCCCTGGCCGACATCCTCACCTCCGTGCAGGCGGCGTTCGACGCGGTGAAGGGTGCTGTGGCCGTCGCGGTCGCCGCCCGCATCCTGGCCACCCACAGCGCCATCGACAGGGCCGTGCGCCGCCTCGGGGTCCGGGTCCGCTCAGCGGCCACCGTGGCGGTCAACCGCGGCTACACCGACGCCCAGGCCGCCGTCATCGACGCCTACATGACCGCCCACCCGTCGGTGCCGATGCGCAAGCAGTGGGCCGCTACCGCCGCCGACCCGTGCCCGTCGTGCCGTGCGCTGCACGGCACCGTCCTGCCCGTCGGGGAGGAGTTCGACCCGTACGTCGCCAGCTCCGCGAAGTGGACCCCGCCCAAGGTGTGGCGCGACCTGCAAGGCCCGCCCCGCCACCCGAACTGCCGCTGCCGGCTGATCTACCTGCCCGGCGAAGGCGGTGCGGCGATCCAGCAGATCACCACTGCGCCACCCCCGCAGGGAACACCGACCAGACTCTCGGCTGCCGATGTGAGAAACATGCCTGCACCACGGTTCAACGCGCTCATCGGCTACTTCAAAGCTGCCGCCCGCAAGCTCGTCAGTCTCCTGCGTGCCCGTCGCTCCGGTGGTGGAACCCCGCGTGTCTGAACAGCTCTTCCGCGGCGACGGCCCCGACGCCCTGGCCAACGCCGTCGTCGCGCTGCTCCAGTTCGCCCGCGCCAGCAACAGCGACTTCACCTTCGGCCCGCTGCGCCTTGCCGACCTCGAACGCGACGGGCTGCTGCTGGAGGGTGACATCGGCGCCGCGGTCACCATGCTCGCCGCAGTTGCGGGGATCGCCGCCGTGGAGCAGTAGAACCATGCGTGAAGGCGTGCACAGGGTGCGGTGAGACGAAGGTGTTGGACGACTTCTCCCGCAACGCGAACAGTAAGGACGGGCGCAGGTCCCGCTGCAAGGCATGTAGCCGCGCCTACGACACCGCATACGCCGCCCGAGATCTCGCCGGCCGCAGGGAGAAGATGCTGGCGGCAGCCAAGCGGTGGCAGGTGGCCAACCCGGAGAAGTTCCGCCAGAAGGTCCGACAGTGGGAGAAGGCCAACCCGGAGAAGGTCCGCCAGTACCGCGCAGCGAGCAAGGAACGCCAACCCGAGCAGTACAGGGAACGTGACCGCATCCGCCAGCAGCGGCACCGCCAGAACAACCCAGAACATTTCCGGGCCAAGAGCCGCGCGATGCAATCGCGGCGCCGCGCGCGGGCCGCTGTCAGGATGTCGGCCGAGGACCGCATGCTGTCGGTCAGCTACCGCAAAGCAATCGCCGCCGACCCGTGCCGCTACTGCGCAGCACCGGGTGAGCAAGACGACCACTTCTACCCGCTCGCGTTGGGCGGTACCGACCACTGGTGGAACCTGGTCAGGGCGTGCGCCCACTGCAACCTGAGCAAGAGCGCCCGGTGCGGAACCTGGTTCATGCTCCGCAAGGCCCGATAACTCGTGTATGCCAGACGATCTCGTCATTGTCCCGTCCAACCACAACGGTGCCGGCGACGGCGGGTTCGTCAACCTCGCCCGCCACCGCTCGGGCCGGCTGTTCCGCAAACACCTGCTCAACTACGGGCCGCTGCTACACCCGAAGACCGGCGCCACCATCAACGTGGACGACACCTTCGTCTCCAAGCTGAAGACGAACTTCGACAACCGGGTCTGTGACATCGTTCAGGTCCCGCTCGCAAACGGTCAGAACGAGCACACCGAAGACCCTGAGCGCAACATCGGCGAAGTAGTCGACATCGAAGTCAAGGACAACAAGGTCTATGCCGTCCTGGATGTGCGGGACGAGAAACATGCAGAGAAGCTTGGCAAGACCTATCTCGGTGCCTCCGCGATGCTCTCGTTGGACTACACCGACACCAAGACCGGAGCCAAGGTCGGCCCGACACTGCTGCACGCGTGCGTAACGAACCGACCGTACGTCACCGGTCTTGACGACTACCAGGAGATCGTCGCCGCAACTTCCGATAGTTCCCAGGGAACGGTGCTGCTCACAACCGACACGGCTGTGGCGGAACCGGCCACCCAGGCAACTGAGGAAAAGACCCCGGAGGCGACGGATATGCCTGAGACCGCGGAGACCACTCAGGAGACGACGAAGCCGTCTCTGGAGGATCTGCTCAACACCCTCAAGACCGAGCACGACATCGACGTGACCGGACTCCAGGCCAAGGCCGCCGAGGGCGACCAGGCCACCGCCCTGACCAACGCGCTCACCAAGGCCCTGACCGACGCGGGCGTGGTCAAGCTGTCCAACACCGACGACCCCGACGTGTCGACCGAGACGATCGTCGGCGCTGTCGCTGAGGTCGCCGGCAAGGTCGTGTCCCTGACCAACCAGGTCGAGACGCTCCAGCGTCGCGACGCCGAGCACGCGGTCGACGCACTCATCGAGGCCGGGCGCGTCCTGCCGGCGCAGAAGAGCGGATTCGTCGACCTCAAGCTGTCGAACCCGACGATGTTCGACGCCCTGGTCCCCGCTGAGCCGATCGTGAAACTCAGCAACGAGCAGGGTGTCACGCCTCCGAAGGACGACAAGCACATCAAGGACGTGGACGCCGAGATCATGCGGCTGTCGGCCTTGATCGCGCAGACCCCGGCCAAGAAGTAACCGGACCCCACCTAGTCGCGGGATAGCGAAAGGCGAAAACGACAGTGAACGTGTACCAGAAGCTGCCCGTTCCTGGGTACTACAAGGGGCCGGAATACACCGATCCGGAGATCCTGTACTCGACGGCTGCGTTTACCCAGAAGGGTGTCACGCTGGCCGCGGGCCAGGGCATCCTCCCGGCGGGCACCGTGCTCGGCCGTAAGACCTCGGACAAGAAGTACTACGCGTACAACAACGCGGGTACCGGCGGTGTCGACACCGCCCGCGGTGTGCTGCGGCGCGCCGTGGACACCGGCACCGACCCGGCGGGCGCCGACCAGCTCGGCAACCTGGTCATCCAGGGAATCCTCAAGGCCAACATGGTTTCCGGCGCGGACTCGGGCGCGATCACCGACCTCGGCGCGACCGTCGACCAGGTGCGGAACACCTTCAAGTTCTAAGCAGCGCTTCGGCTCCCCGCCCCTACTCCGGCGGGGAGCCGACTGTCCAAAGGAGACTGTCGTGGCGCTGTCAGCCACCGGTTTGAACGCCGCCGCCAACGGCATCAAGGCGTCGGCGACACACGTCAGCCTTCACTCCGGCGATCCGGGCACGACCGGCGCCAACGAGATCACTGGTGGCTCCCCGGCCTACGCCCGCAAAGCGGCGACCTGGGGTACCCCGAGCAACGGCTCGGTGTCGCTGTCCTCGTCGCTCCAGTTCGACATCCCGTCCGGTGTGAACGTTTCGCATTTCGGCACTTGGACCTCGGTGTCGGGCGGCAGCTTCGTCGGTGGCGAGGTGCTGCGCGACTCCAACAACCAGGCCGTGGTGGAGAACTACAGCGCCCAGGGTCTATACACGCTGACCAGCGCGACGCTGACCGTCACGAACCCGACCTGACCCGCGTCGCCCCGCCTCTGAAGGGGTGAGTCATGAGTCAGGTCCGGCAGCGGTTCGGTGTCACGGTCAACTGCCAGCAAGCCACATCGATCTCAGGGACCATCCCGACCACGGTGATGCCCGGCGACATCATGTGGCTGTTCGCCGTGCGCGCCAACACCACCAGCCTGTACCCGACCAACTCGTGGACCATCACCTCCGGGTGGACCATCACGCACTCGCCGACCTACGCAGGCGGTAGCCCGAGCACCGCCTTGTGCGTCCTCGGCGCCTACAAGGTCGCCACCACAGCCGACCGCGGCGCAACCGTGACGATCGGCGGCGGGGTAGCCACCAGCATCCACGGCATGTCCATCACCGGGTGGGAAAGCGCCCAGCTCCGGGCGTACGGCATCGTCGGCACAAGCAACACCGGCCCGATCAACCTTCCCTCGGCCGGCGCCAACCAGTCGGTCGGTGACCTGTTCCTGGGTATGTGGGGCTGGCGCATCGTCGCTAGCTCCGGCTACTCCACTCCGACCGCGTTCAACCCCGGGTCGTGGTCGGCGGTCGAGACCGGCATCTGGTGGAACGCCAGCAGTTACGCACTGGGTCTGGATGTCTACAAGTCCACGCGGTCGACCACCAGCGCCTATTCGACGGTCAGCGTTACGTTCCTCCCGTCACCGAACGCCTGGGGCGGGCTCCAACTCGTCCTTTCTCCACCGACACGCACCGCCAAGCCGATCACCGCCAACGCCCGCACCACGGCGACCGGATTCAAGGGCGGCATCACCCGGTCGGGCACCATCCGCGCCGTCGCGCGGTTCGCCGGCTCCGGCAAGAAGAACCGCCTGGGCTCCGGCAAGCCGATGGCCGCCTGGGCTTTCTTCGCTGGCGTCCACGGCTACCGGTCCACCCCGACCGGTCGCCACGCCGACGCCACCATGTGGGCCTACTTCGAGGATGTCCACGGCGTGCGGTCGACCGCACCCCGGTACGGCTCGGTCCCCGCTTGGGCCTACTTCGAGGGCGCCGGGGAGAAGGTCCCCGCGCCCGACTACTCCGGCACCGCGACGCTGCCCGCCGTTGCCTACCTCCAAGGCACTGGTCTCAAGGCGACCACACCGATTCACACCGCCGCTGGCAGCAGCCACCTCAACGTCTGGGCCTACCTCGACGGCACCGGCGAACGACCGGAACAGGCTCCGGTCGAAGACGGCGACGGATCGGGCAAGCTCGTGCGCACCGTCGCCCGGATGGCGGCGCGGGGTATCGCCACCCGCATGGGTGCCGCACCGGCCGCCATCACGACCTACAAGCAGGGCAACGGCGCCGAGGGCGACGTACTCGCCCTCATCGGAAATGGCGAGGACCAGGAGATCGTCGCCACCCTCGCCGCAGCCGGCTTCGCAGATCCGGCCGATGACGGCGGGTCAGGCGGCATCGGCGGCTCCGAGGACGAGATCGGCCCCTACTACCAGGCCGAGCTGCTGTACTCCGCGGTCGGCTGGACCGAGAAGGGCATCACCCTCGCCGCCGGACAGGGCACCCTACCCGCCGGGGTGTGCATCGCCCAGTCGACAGTGGACCGCAAGCACTACCGGTTCCTTGATGGCGACGACCCCGACCTGCCGTTCCCGATCGGCATTTTGCGCACCGCTGTCACCGTCCCCGACACCCGCGACGAGGACGCCAACATCCTCGTCTGCGGCATCGTCAACCTCGACGCCCTGATCCAGGACGACATCGATGCCTTGGTCAAGTACCGCGGCGCCACGGTGAGCATCGGGCGTAATCTGCTGCGCTTCTAAAACCACCGTCGCGTGGGGTAGTTGCCGAGAGCGACCGATGAATCTCTCGAAGGCCAGCCAGGTGATCCCGTTGCGGGAGGCGCAGGCCGGGCTCCCAACCGGAGTCGCTGACGAAGTGACAGCCCTGAAGGAGAACGGTCGTGCCTGACATCAGCCTCCTCGAACCGGTCGTCCTGCGGGGCGTGGTCGAGAAGTTCATGGCTCCGGAGACGCTGGTCATGCTGAACCGGCTTCCGCAGACCCCGTGGCCGTACCCGAGCGTGACGTGGGACGTCATCAAGGGTTCGCGCATGGTCGCGAAGCCGAACGTGCCCAACTCGGAAGCCCACATCGTTCCTCGCCTGGGCCGGACGCAGGAAAGCGCCGCGTTCGTGTACCTGCGCGAGAAGAAGGTCTTCGAACCCACCACCCTGTACTGGCTGCGCACGCCGGGCGAGCTGGCCGGGCGCAACGCCGAAGCCGCGGTGCTGCGCGAGGTTCAGGACCTCAACCAGCGCTTCGACAACTTCGCCGAGTTCATGATCTGAGGCGCCCTCAAGGGCGAGCTGGTCTTCGACTACCCGGACGTGCAGGCGCACGTGGACTACAAGCTCCCGGCAAGCCACAAGCCGAAC
>JACCDR010103983.1_pt1 | contig 40116 bp, 56 predicted proteins | sample 7446431 | NCBI WGS metagenome assembly JACCDR01 (sample SAMN15323443, study PRJNA562643) | freshwater metagenome | isolation source: river surface water | place: USA:Blue River Watershed | collected 2017-08-17
CGATGAAGACCTGGACGTGGCCATGACGAGGACCATTAGCCGGGATCTTGATGTTCTTCGTCGGACCATCAGTGGCACCGGTCGGGCCATCGGTCGAGAAGAGGGAAATACCTTTGAGGTCACTCATGGGTTACGCCTTCGCAAACTCGACAGAGCACTCAGGACGGAGTGGGCCGTGACCAACAGCCATCTTGGCAACAACGAAGTTGCTCTGATGACGGGCCGACCGTTCCTTCTCCATACCCAGACCCATCAGTTCGACGGTGCCGATGGCTTCGCGGTGGAAGAGCACACCGACAGTGTTCGTAAACGTCGCACCGTAGGTGTTGTTCTCACCAGTCACCGGAGCGATGATCGAGTTCGGGACGTTGTTGCTCTTGACGATATTGACACCCGCAACGCGGAAGACCTTACCATCCGAGTACACGCCCTTGCCACCCCAGTCACGGTTGAGCACTTTGGTGCTACGCGACATCAGGTGGTAATGCTTCGGACGCACCACCATGTAACGCTCCTCTTCGGGAACGTCCTTCTCATCGAGAGCCTGGGCGGCATCGAAGATACCCTCAGCCAGGGCTTCGCCATCGTTGTCGAAGGCAGCGTTGGTCAGCACCGAGCCACCATTACCGCCAGAGATGTTCGCACTCGCACGGGCAGCCAACACGGCCACCTGCAAGCACTGCTTGTCATACTTCAGAGCCAGAGCACGACCCAACGCATTCGCATACGGGGCGCGGATATCGAAGTGGCTCATGGCTTCGTCGATGTCAGCGATCCAGACGTGGCTGGTCAGCAGGGCGTCGATTGAGATGATCTTCTCAGCCGAGAGGATCGCAGCACCAGTCAACTCGGTGCCAGGAACGTGGTAGCTCGCAGCAGCGGTACCAATAACGGGGAACGCAGCACTCTTACCACTCTGGATCGAACGGATCGAGTGGAGAGGTTTCATAACGTTCGTTTCCTGGAACGTCTTCAGCACTTCGTTGGCGAAGACCTTCAGGAAGATTGCATCAGTCGCGCCGCCACCGTTGATTTGGGCGAAGCGACTCGGGGTCACATCAGACATGTGTTTCTATTTGTCTTTTTGAAAGAGGGAGAGATTCGTCTCTCGACCAACTTCCTAGAGCAACACCACGAAAAGATTGTCGATCGGCGTCTCCCCGCAGGGAAAGGCTTGTCGGTCACTTCAAGTGAAGACCAGTATGTTGAATCATCCCCGGAAAGGGGGAGAGCCACCCGCCTAAAGAGGCAAGTGATGGCATTCCAAAAAGAGGAGTCGGTCTATTCCCGACTGTCACATTCGTATTATTTCGCAGCGAGCCGAATGGGGCTCTCGAAGTCTACCAATTGTCTGAACCAAGAACCTCTACACCCAGAACACCTAATGGATCTTGGAGCGACCCACGGCTCACCCAGGGGAGATGGGTCGGTTTAGGAGTTCTAGAATCCTTGGTCACCCACAGTCGGTGATGGAGCGGGTTGGAGAATCGAACTCCTCTTGGCCTTTGGATGCCTACTGAGACTTGTGGTCTCCTCGGACTTCCCGTGCTGCCATTACACTAGACCCGCATAACTTGTGAATCTTCGATAACGAATGAATGCCACCGGGTTTCCCCGTCCTCCCTTTGGTCCGCTAGGATTACTTGGGTGTACCTCAGATACGGGTGGCTGTCTTTGGTTCGGTAGGCTCAACGTGGCCACGTTGTCCTGTACCCTCTGGTCTCCCCGAACGAGATCAGATTACTCCAGCACTGGCCGGAAGGGAATAAGGCGGAACTCTTGCGAGCCCGCACCCTCGGTGAAGACCGAGGGGAAGTCTGGATGGGTTGAGGGTAGTCTAATGGCGACCCCCGTTTGTGTCGGCGCTCTACACCCGACAACCCACTGGTGCTACAATTCACGGTCAGCCCGTCTGCTGTAGCCAACAGGTAGGTCCGCGCCGTTGCCCTCTCAGGTCGCCATCGGATCTTGGTGCTACGCTTATGGAGTCGTAGCCGCCTCTTTGATCCGCTTGGCGTTCTTGTCCTTCGCAGAACAAACGAACTCCAGTGCATAGACATCTGGGAACTTTTTCGCAATCCACCCGAGACGAGTATCCACACGATCCCTTGATCGGTAGACGATGTTCTCGAAGAGTTCTCCATCCCCGTTGAAGAGGAAGTAGACAGAGGCTTGGGTGTAGCCCTTGTTCTCTGCGATTGTTTTCTCTCTTTTCACTTCTGAGTCTCCTTTATTCGTTTGAGCTTCTCATTGTGCTTCCGGATCTTGTCGAAGTCTGCATAGGCTGACTGAGGCCACTCAAGTGACCCCAGCCATTCCTTGGTCTCCTTGGAGAACTCAATCGGCTGTAGCCAAGTGAGGTCATCAGGAGTTCCGCGAGACGAGTTACATCCCGTCGAGAATGCGATGCTTGTCAGAAGGAACAGGCTCAAGATCCACCCCGTGGGCGATCTCAATACGTTCGAGCGTTCGCTCATTGGACTTGTTCCTTTCGAGGATGACCCCGGACTCCTTGAGGGCCTCACGGCTCCACCAGTCCAGCAGACCGTTGAAGGCTTTGAGGGCTCCGTCGAGGAGTCCGAGGATCGTGGTCCACATTACGGAGCCTTGGGAGCCTTCGGGTACACCGTGGCGAACCAGTCAACCACCTTGAGCACCTTCGCCAGGAACTCATCGTCCTTAGGACTCGGAGTCATCTTGACGATAGCGTTGGCCAGGAGGACGAGAGCGCCCCAGGCCGCGAGAATGTTCACCCAATTTTCGGTGACCAGTTTGATGATGTTTTCCATGTGTTTCCTTACGACCGCAGGATCTTGGCTTCAACCTTGCTGCGGTAGGCAGGGTCACTCTTGTAACGGGGATCACTCATTGCTTCGGTGATCTGGGCCTGGGACTCGAAGACATCCCGACGATCCACAGCAGCGGTGCCGTCAATCAGACGGGGACCATCAGCGCGGAGGAAGCGGGACATGAGACCTTCAGCAGCGAGCTTACCGGCTTCCTTGTCCCCGTTGGCCAGGGTACGATTGAAGGCGGCTTGTTCTTCGGGGCTCAGACCTTCAGCAGCCCACTCAAGGGCCTTGTGAAGTTCTGGGAGACCACCCTTGATGTCCTTGGCGATGTGGGCCTCGAAGTCGGACTTCTTGGCTTCAAGGCCTCGACGGTAGATGTCTACGGCGTCCTTGGTGATACCGGCATCTTCGAGCTTCTTGTAGGTCTCGACAGTGAGATCACCGTTGGCGATCATCTCCGATTCGAGAGCCTTCATATCCAGGCCAGCCTTTTGGACTGCCTGTTCTGCCTTCACTTCATCAGTGGTCGGCGGAGGGATCTGGAGGCCCTTGGGTTGGTCTGAGGGCTGACCGGCTTTTTCGACCGGCTTTGGAGTCTCAGCCGGGGGCTTACCTTGCGACTGCTTCTTCTCCAACTCCGTGTAGGATTTGGCGAGGTCTTCAACCGTAGCGAACTTCTCAGGCAGCCACGACGGACGCTCAGTAGTCGGGACCGGCTTTACCGGAGCCTCAACACCACTCGGAGGTGTGTTGATCTGCGTCTGGATTGATTCACCCATTAGTTGTCCCTCCGAGTACTACCACCAATGGTGATGGTCACTTCCTTGACGGGGGCGGGGTTGACTGGGAGGGGGACTTCAGCGACGACAGCTTGGTCGTCTTCAACTGGAGGAGTGGCATCAGCCGGCTCCTCGACAGTATCTTCCATAGCCTCAACCGGAGTGTCAGCGACCGAGGGAGCACTAGGCTCTACTTGGGTGACTTCGGGTGATTCAGTGGTCTTAGCGACTTCTGGAGCCTTCTGGTTATCCTCCTTGGGGAGGGCCTTCTTGGTTCGGGTCATCTATTATTCTTGGGTTGGGGTTTTGGATTGAACTTGAACGTTGGTCTTGGCGAGGTCCGCCATTCCCTTGGTCAACTGAGGAGCAATGGACTGCATGGCAGCCTGCTTCTGTTGTTCCTGTTGGGACTGCTGAACCTCTGCTTCACTCCGAATGAGGTTCTTCATGTCGATGCCTAGTGAGGTGGCACGGCGACGGAGGAACTCGGAGGGATTGAGGTAGGTGCGGATGGCTTCAGGTCCGAGAATCTGACCCATCTCAGCTACAAACTGGTCCAGCTTAGCGAGGTCATTCGAGCGGCCTAAGGCTTCGAGGCCCGTCACGATGACAGGGCGCACGAGGTCCTTGGGGAACTTCGGGAACTTCTTCTTAGCCTGGAGGTTGCTGACGATATTGTTGACGAGGGGAAGTTGGAAGGTCTGACTCAGTGTAGCGTAGACGCCACCGAGAGCCGATTCCAATTCCTCGATCATGTAACGCCACTCAGTAGCCGTGACCCGCTCACCACTCCGTTGGATGGAGCTATTGAGTAGGAAGGCCTTCTGGAGGCTGTCCTTGATTTCCTCAGAGGTCTCCTGAGCAACCCGGAAGTCGTTGAACTTCTCAAGCTGAAGAGTGGTCACATCGTCTTTACGACCCTCTGCGAAACCACCGTTGGCAGTCTTTGCGAGAGCCGCAGCACGAGTGGTGCCGTTGGGGTTCAGGAGGAAGAGGACCTTAGCGGCAGCAGCCGAGCCTTCTACGATCGCCTGACGGAGACCCTCAAGGGACTGCAAGTCACCTTGGAGTTCTTCGCAGTGTCCACGACCATAGTTCTCTCCTTGGATCTCAGTCCAGCGGAGGGGATTCCAAGGGAGTTCGTCCTTCTTGTAGGTGCCGACCGTATCGAGGATGATGACGTTCTGAACTTCCTGGTGAACATCCCAGACATTATCTGAGAGTTTGATCCAGGTGTAGAGTGCGACATTCTTCTCCAGGGCAGCATCAGGAGCATCACCACTCTTACAGTACTGTCGGTACTCTTCAGGAAGACTCTTCGGGGAGACTTGCTGTTTGAGGATGATCTCCAGGAGATTGCCCTCATGGTCGCGGTTCACCACGTAGTTGTGGAGCTTGTAGACCTTGAGCCCGTTGTCCTTGGTCGTGTGGACCAGGGTGTTTCCACCAACAACGAGTTGCTTCAAGACCTGGAAGGCACTCTTACGGAAAGCCTTGGTCTCGATCTCATTCTGAATAGCTTGCTCTGCTTTGGCGAGAGCTTCATCAATCTGAGTCTTCAGTTCAGGGTTCGACTCCATCTCCTGCCTCAGACCCATCTCATCAATCTTGAATCGACTGAAGGGAGTGTTGGTCGGGAAGAGACTCATCAGGAGTCTTGAGGCGAGGTTGTTGACACCACGCGCTCCGAGAGATTGGAAGGGACGGTAGAGGTTGTTTGACGACTCGTGGCCTTCCGGAGGGAAGAGCGACGGGATGGTCAGCTTCGATGCTTCACGAGCACGGGTGAGAAAGTGCTCACGATCCATGGCTAGTTTTTCGTAGCGAGAAGCAGCACCCTCCACATTCCCCGTATTGGGGGTGGGGTTATCCATTATCGACGATATCCCCGCCTGCGGTTAGCTGTGGACGCTGCCTGACGGGCTTCCTGTTCTTGTTCGGCTCGGATATTATCCTCAGCAATCTGAATAGCAGACCGTGGAGTGGAGCCCGCTCCTGGACCAATGAACAACGTATTCGCCAAGTCAGGGGTCCCCACGGTCTGGTTACCAAGACCTCTGAGGTCCGGTCGGGTGGGAATAGCGAGACCCCGGCTCCGGTAGAAACCCCGACGCTCCCCACCAATCAGGGGGGCATCAGGGGCAGCCTCGGGGGCCAGCGGTGCGGGCGGGGTCTTACTGTTGGGGATCTTAGGTTTGCTTGAGCACATTCGGGATAGGAGCCTTTTCTTGCTGCTCCCGGTAGTGGGATCGGAGCATCTGTACCACTGACTGCTCCCCCGCCCTCTTGCCATATTCCCAAGGCGTAAGCTCCCGTGAGGGGACTTCCGGAGGGTAGGTGGCTTCAAGGAAAGTGAGGAGTTCTTTGGTGATCTCTGGGGGGAGGTTCATGTGGTGGGTTCGAGAAGGCTACTTGGTTCACTTGGATAGGGCATTAGCGATTGTCCCTAAATGACTTAGGTCGGAATCGTTGATGATTTCCTGGTCAAACCAGTGACCATCCAGCTTCCCTTCGGATGGGTGATCGGTCTTGGCTACCACCCCAGGGCGGATCACGCGGACCATCTTAGCCCCCAAGGACTTGAGGGTGGAGTACTCGTTGGGGAACCGCATGTCGTCTACGACTACCCCGTGTCCACCCGCAAGGGTTGAAGTGATCCGAAGGACCGCCAGCTTCGTCCACAGGTCTGGATCGACCAGCGCGCGGCCCCACTCGGTTCCGAGGGTTTGCATAAGGTACCGAGGGGTCCTTCGACCTAACTCCGGGATTGGGGTGTCCTTCTGGTCTCCGTCCAGGAACGCCTCAATCTGGGACTCCCCGTACCCCGCGTGACGGAGAAGTTCCCGAAGCATCATCTTGAGGGCTGAGGCGAACTTGAGGGTAGTGAAGCCGCAGCCTTGGAGGACCTTGGCCACCTCGGACTTCCCCGATTGGGGAGCCGAGGAGTAGAGAGCGATGAGCTTACCGTTCATTCGGCGTTCACGTATTGGATGACGGTGATCTCCTTGGGTACCACCTCAACGGCAGAGACGTTATCCTCGAACTCCCAGGGACTCGTGTCCTGGTTCTCGGTAGAGCCCTTATCGTAGTGAGCACGGTAGAACTTATCTCCCTCTCGGAAGATGATCTCGTACTCAGTGACCCAGCGACGTTGGTCCACCATTTCATCCGAGATGAGTTCCAGACCTTCAGCTTCATTATTCAGAAGGTCTAGCATCAGTTCTTTGGGGAATGTCTTTCTGATCATGCGACTTCCGGATGTTCCTGTATCGCCGCTGCAACTAAGCCACACTGGAAGGTCGCCAATTCGCTAATGAGTTCCAAAGGACTGAAGACCTCACAGGTGTCATCTCGGATGGACTCAAGAGTCGGAAGGGTGTCCAGGGATTTGAGGGCATTCCGAAGAGACTGGCGGATGTTTTCAGTTTCCACCTTCAGGTGTTCGTTTGTCAGCTTCACGCTACTTCTCCATCTTCGTTGTGTTGAATGACCTCTTCGACCGCCTGCTTAGGCGGCTCCCAGAGGATCACTTGTTTCTTGATGCGATCGTAGTCTTGATCCCGACAGATTCGGGCGACTCGTGCTTGGACTAATGCGTCAGCCTCGGTGAGACCCTTGGCTTCATACGCAGCGACAATCGCTCCCCAGTATTCGTCTTTGGGAATAGGACCGAGAATGGCAGTCGCCCGTGCGGGGCCGATCCCAGGGCATCCCTTGTAGCCATCCGTAGGATCACCGATGAGAGTTTGGTACGCATGGTAGTAATCAGCTTGGTCCACATTGATGCGCCGGATACCGAGATGGGGCTTGCCGGGATTATAGAGTAGTCCGGGGATCGACTGAAAGTCCTTGTCGATTGAGACGATAATTCTCTCACCTCGGATAAGGTCAGAGGCAGTCGATAAGATTCCAAGGACATCATCACCCTCCAGGGTTGGTCGGTAGTAGGTGTTCCAGGTCTTAGTGATGAACTCCCGGAGGAACCCAATCAGCTTGGGTTTAGCATCGGGATCACGGTTGGACTTGTAGGTGGGGAGGATGTCCTTCCGCCAGTTCTTCCCTGTGGGGTCACCGAAGGCCATGATGATCTTGTCCCCATGGAGCTTATCCTGGAGTTCGATCACTTGGGCGGTGAGGGACACGATGGCTTGGGCTTCGTCCAGGTTGGTCGAAGTAGCATCACCCCAGTCGAGGTTGGTCTGAGCGGATGAGGCAGCTTTGTAGACCAGGACATCAGAGTCGATGAGGAGAGTTCGGGTCAAAGGGGAGCGTCCTCAGTAGCCAAGATATGAAGTTCCTCAGCTACCTTCCGAAGTTCTGCGCTCCACACACCAACGAGCCCCCAGTTATTGCCACTGTACCCCTTACCGATGAAGACCACATAGTCTCGAATGGCTCTCGATAATTCGTTGGCACGTTGTTCAAGCCAGTAACGTCTGGGCATTACCCCCAGAGGGGGCTTCTCGATTTCAGTCATAGAATCCTCATCAGTTGTTTTTCACCAAACCAGCGGTCTGGAACTTCCATGATCCGCGCCGACCAGACAGGGTGGAACAGCCACTCCCCGGTCGATTGATTGAACCCGACTCTCATCCACTGAAGCCACCAACCAGTGACCGTGACTAGCTTGCCCGACCAAGCGGCAGCGATGGAGTCATGGGATTTCTGGGCATCAGTTAGGATGAGAGTGCGGAGTTCGGACTTCTCCTCCTTCACGACTCTCCCTGAGGATGATTCTCTTCAGGACTCGGGTGGGACTTCGGACCATCATCATTCTCACAGAGGACCTTGTAGCGGGTCTTGGTGAGCGATGAGTAGACCACGATGCCCTCAGGTCTCATGTAACCTGGAACGTGCTTCGACCCGTTGGCCTTCAGGTCAGCCATGATCTCCGAAACAATCCGGGAGAGTTCCAGACCAGGACCTTGATAGAGAACAGTTACGTTCTCGACCACAGGTGGGAGGGTTTCCTTAGGGCGAAAGGTGTTGAAGAGGGCGAAGCGTTTGTTGGGCAGTCCATAGCCACGGGGGCCGACGCCGTAACCAAACCATTCACCATAATGACGACCCACACCGAGCTTCACCAGTTCATTCTTGTTCTCCTCAACCCACACACGGAAGCCATAGTTGTCGTTGGGTTTTCCCTTGGCGTCCTCACCAACCAGCCAGCGTCCCCGAGAGCCAGCAAAAACGTACCCTTCTGGGGTGACGCATACCTGACCATTGGTCCCATCAATCTTCTCGGTGATGGTTACGATCTCGTTACGGAGTCGGGGGATCTTGGCCCACGGTTCAAATGTAGGAGGCAAAGGGATTGTCATTTCCATGGTTATTCCTTCAGTAGTTTGAGGTAGAACTTCGCCACCTTCAGAATCTCCGAGGGAGTCCCGGTAGACTTGATGGCGTTCGCAAGCGCAGAGATGACCACCACGTTCCCTTTGGTGTACCCAAGGGAGGGGATGATCCGATCCAAGGTGGGGCTTCGGGAGCCACTCGAACCTGGAATGAGGCGGACTCCTAAGGCTGGGCAGACATCGGGAATGGTGATGTCTTCAAGTGTCAAGTTGAACGGCAGTCGTTTCTTCTTCGCCCGTTGCTTGGCCCAACCTAGGAGTCGTGATTCCCGGTATCGCTTAGTGCGTGTCACGCCAGTTTGCGCCGACACGATAAGCACCAGTCAGTGGGCACATGGAGTTGAACTCCCGGCCAACCTGCTCAATCATCGATACGATAGTCTTGCCTACTTCCTCACCGAGGTCAGGACGGCAAGAGATTTGCAGTTCATCGTGGAAGAACCCCACAAAGGCGAAGTCCTTACCCCAGACATAGCCCCTGTTGATCAGGGTCTCGTAGACGACCCACGCCACACGCTTCATAACCCTTGCCTCGAATCCTTGGAGGAGGGCGGTGAACGCAGTTCGCTTGGAGCGGATGGGAAGGATGCACTTGTCGAGTCCGAAGAGATAACCTGGAGAAGTCACTCGGGACTCAACTGCCTGCTTCAAAGCATCAAGAGCGGGGAACTTTCGGAGGAAGTTGTCGATGATCTTCTGACCCTCCTTCACGGAGGTCTCAGCGATACTCGCCACCATCGGAGCCTGAGCCCCGAAGAGGAAGGCATAGATAAATGTCTTCGCCATGTCACGAGTCTTGAATCCAGCCGCTGTCTGGTGAGCCGTGTGGACATCACCACCGAGGAGGATCTTGACATACTCACCGTTGTCCCACTCGAACATGTAGTGAGCCATAGCTCGAAGCTGGATGCCTGATGCGTCACCACCCACAAGGACATGACCTTCATCGGCCACGAAGAGAGCGCGGCTCTCCTTGCCATAGGGTTTATCAACAGCAGGAACCTGACTCATGTTCGGTTTGTTGTGGGTGACCCGTGTGCTCACAGCACCATTGGTGTTCACCTTACCGTGAATGCGTCCGTTATTCTCCAGCTTCAACCACGCCTTGTCACCTTCGGCAAGCTGCCCGATGCGCTTCTCGATCATCAGGTACTCAGTGATCTTTGGGATCTCCGGGTACTTCAGACCACCCAGGACATCTTCATCAACCGTGGGCTTCCCGTCCTGACCAAAGTGGCTGGGCTTCCATCCGTACTTCTCGATGAGGAACTTAGCGATGTGATCGCGGCTTCCCGGATTGAACGGGGTGTGCTTCTGCTTCATGGGACCAGCGACGAACTCACAGAGCTTAGGCTTGAGGCCCCGCTTCTTACGATCCTGCTCAGCCGTACCCTTGGTGGGGTATCGGCCAACCTCTTCACCCATGTGGAGGAGTGAATAGTAATCAGGAGTCTTGGTGTCCTCGTACCACCCAGGGAACCCAGCTTGGATCTCCCGCTCAATGAGGGTGCGCTTCTGACTCAACTCTCCGTAGAGAGCCACAGCAGCCTTACGGTCGAACCGAAAGCCATGCTGTTCCTGCAACCACATAACCCACTGGAACCTCATCTCGTTTTCGAGAGCGGCTTCCGAGTAGTTCTTCGAGACGATCAGGTCGATCAGGGACTTGTTGGTTGAGAGGTCCTGGAGTGCGTAGGTCAGCATCTCCAAGGTGAACTTCGACCAGTCCGCAGTCTTACCGAACTCACCCTTATGATTCCCCAGTCGCCAGCCCCACGCCTCAAGGGAGTGAGAGCCAATCAGGATACCAGGGAACTCAGTGTTGATCTTCCGGTAGGCGAAATCCTTCAGGTTCAACTCCAGCCACATGTGCTGGGAACAGACGAGTGTGTCTCGTAGCTTCTGTCCGTCGAAGAACGGATTGAACTTGGCGTCGAGGATCTTGTTCAGGACCGGGATGTCGTACTGGAGGATGTTGTGTCCCCAGAGTTCCGAAGCCTGTCGCAGTTCCTTTACGCCATCCTGAAGAGTCCCGCGCCGGGATGGATGGATGATCCGGGTGTCATCGTAGAAGCTCTGACTCTCACCTGTGTCCAGGTCTAGGGTCACGATACAGTGGACTCGATCTACTTCAGGCCAGAGTCCATTTGATTCGAGGTCGAACAGTAGCCTCTTCATTACCCTCCAAACTTCGGAATGAACTTGTCTGTCAGTGCATGCTCATGGTGAACGCTAGTCACCCGATCAGGACCCCAGTCCACTTCGACCAATCGAGTTGCTGTTACGATCCCCTCAACCTTCTCTTCGGAAGTCTTGTGGTAGACCACATCACCCACTTCGAGGTGCTTATCTTTAGGCGGCATCTGGGGTCACCAGCTTCCAACCAACATACTTCTGGACCAACCGATCGAACCGTTTGGTTGACCGAGCGATGTCCCGGTTCTCACTGCGGGTGATCGTGAAGGTACGATCGCTGACATCCTTCCAGAATTGTTCGGTGTGCCAGAAGTTACCCAGGTAATCCATGCCGATCTGGCAGGGACCAAGGTCCAACCGTTCGATCATGCGCTCACCCGAGAGGTTGTTATCAGATACCCGAATGACCTGGATAGGTGCATCGAAGTTGGGGTGATAAGCCTCAATGACCGAGGCCACATCGGTGAAGTCCAGGTACTCCGTGGCTTCATTGCTGACCACGACTCGGGAGTCCAGACCAAGGTTGGCCAAGACTGCCATCACCTTCAGGTCACTGGCGTCAGAAGCATTGACGAAGATGTCAATGTCCTTGAAGGGACGTTCGAGGTAGAGATCACGGAGGACCCCACCACCAGTCACCGATCGGATTCGTTCATCTCGCAGTGCATGAAGGACTGACCGGATCTGACCGAGGGTCACTTCGGCATCCCGAGGGAATGTGAGGGGAGACGGATGAGTAAACTCGAACATCAGAAGTGTCCTTTTGGTTTGCCATCTTCTCCTGCGATAGGTGCGAAGAGGGCGTTGGGTTTGAGACGGCTGGTCTTCGGGTCGAAGACAAGCTCACCAGCGAGGCCCGTCTGTCCGTTCCAACGGCACTTCAGGACTCTGAGGGTTGAGATGTGCTTACGCTCTTCGTCTTGCTGATTGCGTTCCACACCAATCACGGTGTCGGAAATCTGACCAATCGCACGGGAACCGCGAAGCTGATTCAAGGAAGTCTTGCCACCTTCCTCATGTGAATCCCCCTTAGGGGTTGAGAGGTGACTAACCAAGATCATACCCGCGCCCGTCTCTTCGACTAAGGAGCGGAGCTTGGTCATCAGGTTGTCGATGATTCGACGCTCATCACCATCTTCGATACCCGATACAGCAATAGAAATGTGATCGAGAACGATCCAATCGCAGTTGCAACCACGTATGAGATACCGAATGCGTGAGATAAGATTGTCGGCTTCAAGAGAACCAAAGTGGTCATACAAATAACACCGGCCACTACCGACGGTGGCGTCAAAAGCCTCCCGTAGTTTGCCCTCATCAACACTTTCTTTTCCGAGATGGATGGGGCTATCAAGGTAGACTCCCATCAGCCCTTGGGCTGTGCGTTTGGTTGACTCTTCGAGAGCGATGTAGCCCACGGTTTGCTTCTGGTTGACGATGAGTTCCGTGGCGATCTCTCGACACAGTTGACTCTTACCAATACCAGAGCCCGCAGTGAGGGTGCATATCTCACCTTTGCGGAGGCCATCGATCCGTTCATTCAAGGAAGGCCAGGGGGTGGGGAAGTTCGTACCCTTGGGTGAATGGGCAACGGTCTCCCACATATCCACACCAGCTACGATTCCGTCAGGACGGTAGACCTTCGCAGCCCAAATGGCGTCGATGAGTTCTTTCACGCGACCGGCCACCAACATATCGTTGGCATCCTTCAGGGGCAGCGTGGCGATCTTGCACTTACCAGGAGTGAACAGGAGAGCACACTCTTTGGCCGCAGCGATACCGGGCTCATCATTGTCGAAGCAGAGGACTACCTCCTCGAAGGACTCCAGGTACTGAAGGTCCGCTTGGATTGCCTTCTTGGCACCTGAGGCCCCGTTCGGAATGGAGACCACTGGCCACTTGTGATCCTGGATCTGACTGAGGGAGATGGCATCAAGCTCACCCTCAGTAATGACGATCTTCTTCTTGGCCTCACCCCAGAGGTGCTTGCCGTAGAGTCCGATCTGTTTGGCATCTCCGAGGATCGTGAAGTCCTTGTTGGGGAACCGAACCTTCTGAGCTACCAACTGTCCTTGATCGTTCCGATAGTCAGCAACCTGACAGTCAGAACCGCCGAGGGTGTTGATGTGGTAGCCCCACTTCTCGCAGGACTCAGCGGAGAGTCGTCGCCGTTCGATAGCGAGGAACTCCCCAGTAGGGAGAAGCTCCTTCACCCGAGGATTCCTCTGGGTTGGTAGAACGGTCGCCGGCTTCGGATCGCTTTGATCCGTAAGTTTCGGGTGGTAACCGCAAGCGAAGCAATGACCCCAACCAGTAGAATAGTGAACAAGATTGTCACCACTGGAGTCACCGCCTGTTTCTTGGCAGCGAGAACACGGACCCTTCCCGGTAACAGTTCCGGTTGGAAGCGAGGAAGTATTTCCCATAGACCTTTCCGGTCTTATCGACCTTGCGGATGCTGATGATCTTGTGGCCTGCTTGACGGAGGTCGTAGATACGAGCCCCGAGTCGGTAGCAGCGGTACAGCCCGATGGCTTCCAGTGCCGTCAATCCTTGAGTGTCCCCCGTGGACTCGTCAATGGACTGAAGGTGTTCCAGGACTAATTTGTTGTGACTGTCGTTCTCGCTCATTGGCTTCCTTTTGGTTGCGGTGTTTGGTGACGGCTAGCCAGCCCCGCACATCGAACGAGGGGCAGGTGGTAGGCTTTGCGGAGACATCGCGGTGACCGACCACTTCGGCACCTGGGTACTGTCGAGTCAGAGCGTCCACTAACTGGTGTAGCGATTCCCACTGTTCAGGAGTGAAGTTCGATGAGGGAAGCCCCTCAGCGTTCACACCGCCAATCATGCAGATACCAACACTTACAGTGTTCACGCCAGGACAGTGGTTACCCGGAGCACTCCCCGGACGGAGGGACACAGCAACACCGTCCCTCTCGATCACCCAGTGATATCCACACGAGAAGGCACCAGCACTCCGGTGTTTCTTTTCAAGGAACCGAAAGTCGATTGAGCGACCTTCGGTGTCCTTTTGGTCTGGGTGGGTGTTCGAGCAGTGGACTACAATGAGATCAGTTCGGAGACGGCTCTTCCAACCAATCACGGGGAACCACTTTCTCTGCCCACTTGAACCCATGGTCTTCACACCACTGCGCATAGGTGGTCGGGGACAGCTTGTTGAGTTTGTTACTGGCTCGACCGAACACGAAGCGGATGTCCATGAAGGGATTGCTCGCCTTCACAGCCAACATCTTCTTCCGATCCTCAGCAGTGAAGTAGCCCTTGGCTTCGATGCGGATGCCATTGGGTAGCAGAAAGTCGGGCTTGTACTTGTGACGCTTGGCTGGGACCTCGTAAGCTACATCCTCAGTCTCGTACAAAACAGGAACGCCCTGAGCTTCAAGGTTCAGGGCGACTGCTTGTTCGAGCGATGATTTGTAGGTGGAGGTCGAAGCCTTAGAAGTTCCCCTTGCGCGGCGTCGAAACGCCATCAGTGGCCTCCTGTGCTTCAGCGTTCGCGGCAAAGCCGCCAGCTTCTTCAGCCTCGTAGCCACCTTCCTCAGCACCGAAGGCAAGCTCGCCTCCGAACTGAACCAGCTTCACAACCTGGACACCAACCAGATAGAAGGTCACACCAGCCTTCTGGGTTGCATCGTTGTAGTAGAAGCTCGGTTTGAACGCGACCTTCAGGATTGAACCTCCACCAATCTGAACATTGGCTGGGTTACCCTTACTATCCACGATCACAGGCTTGAGGGTCTTCTCTTCCTTGGTGATCTTGTCCTTGATCTTGGCCTTCATACCGAAGGGGATCAGGATGAAGCCGGTCTCAGCGCCACCTTCCTTCTCGGTCTCGATCGTGAAGGGGAGCCCGTCATTCTGGGGCTCGATCGGTTTACCCTTCTTGTCTCGCTTACCTTTGGTTTCCTCCAGGACCTGGGCGAAGCCCTCATCAGCGATGCTCTGGTACTTGGCCAGGAAGGCTTCGGCTTCGGCCTTCGGGAGGCGGAGCTTCAGGGAGTACTTACCCTCAGGGGTGAACTTGTAGTCCGGCGCATTGAGCCGGGGGAAGACCGCGACACCCTTCGGGGTGTACTGAACTGGGATCTTCGGTTTCTTGCTTTCGGTCATGTTCCTTGTGGGAGAGTGTTGTAGGTCGTTGCCTATGTTCTCCCTTCCGAGAAGGCTACCTGGAACACACCCCTATTTTGTAAATCCTTAGGCGAAGAAGTACTTAGATCCTAAAACACCCTCAATTTCAAGATTTCCCATGGTTGGGGGTTCGGGAAGGTCTTTGGTGGGGATATCACAGCAGAGCGCCACACATTGGCGGAAGTCTTCAAGGACATTCTTCCCCTTGTAGAGGTCCACAAACGACTGCCGTAGGATCTGAGCCAAGGCACTGGTGTCCCTGGCGTGGGTGCCGTAGCTGTCGTGGATCATGGCAAAGGATGTGATGCCCTCCTCCAACGCTGCACCCACAGTTTCCATCAGGGCTGAAGCATCCAGAGAGTGGACAAAGTTCGGACTCACTGCGTTGGCCTGACGCTTTTTGTTTATGGTACCCGTATCATTACTGAAGTTGAGGAAGACGAGCTTACCTGTCATCATCACCTTCACCCGCTTCTTATCGTAGGTCAGGTACTTCTGGATCACCGGCAGTCCACTTGGGGTAACCCATTGGATCGGCAGCTTCGTATCAGAGGCCTTCTTGCTGATGGTCTGTAACCATGCCATCGCCTCCATGGCTTTCACCACGGTCTTACTGATGCCACTGTGGATCTTCTTAGCTAGGAACGCAGCAGCCCCGAAGTTCTTCAGTTGATCTCCGAACACCGCACCCTTCCCAGACTCCAACAGGAGATCCTGAATGAAGGACTTGAAGGCGAACTCGGTAGCCCCGTAGGGGAGTGTCATCACACAACGCTTGGTCCACTTGCGGGTGATCCCGAGTTTCTTCCAAGCCATAGCCATCGGGCTCATGTCGTGCTCCAGTTCTTCCAGGACCTTATCCGCCACGGTCTGGTAGATGTCAGCAGGACGATCGAGAGGTACGAGATTCACCGCAGCACCACCGACCTCATCCTTCAGCATGGCACTGAAGTGTTGGAGTCCGTTGCAGGAACCATCAAGGGCAATGGGAATCTTTGACGGCCAATCGAGACCGTGAATGGAGTGTCCATACCACTCGAAGCAGAAGGCCAGGAACTGCCACGGGCTGTCTGCTTTGGTCCACCACAGGTGATCCAAAGGGTTCTCCGCTGAAGCGAGGATGTTCTCTTCGTTCTCCTGAACCCAGGTAATACGATCTTCGTAGCTCACCTTGTCAGCACCGAAGGTGTTGGCCCCGTGGATAGCCAGCCAATCCGCAGCATCCTGAGTCTCCAAGGGTTTCCCCTCAGCGAACCGAAGGAGAGCCTTGGCGTGATCAGGTCCCTGCGGGTTGAGAAACATCGGCACAGCGTAAAGACGACCCCGGAAGTCCATCTGGTAGGGGAAGTAGATCGCGGGTTCCTCTGCGAACTTCTCAGCGATCGAGAGGATCTTCGCAGTCTGAATGATCTTCGAGGTACGCTGGATGTTCCGGGTCTTCACCTCATTCACCGAACGCTTCCAGGCTTTCTTGGCTTCCGCATTGGTGTCGATGTCGTGAGGCTTGGGTGGGTTCTCTTCGAGAGCCTTGGCCGGGGTGTCACCGATCTCCATGCCAGTGTTCCAGAGTTCCCTGAAGACCATCAGGACCTCAGCGTTGATTTGGTAGGCAGTCTGTTGGAGACCATTGATGGCACGGAACACCTTCGGGATCTCCACAGCAGAGAGATCCTCAAGGTATGGGTGATCAAAGGTCTTCACGAGGGGAAGACGGGGGACAGCCTTCGAGATGTAGCCACCACCCCAAGAGGAGGTCCAGTCCTTGGGTGGTACGATCATCGGGAGTAGTTCAGGCTGCATCACCGAACCGCTGGCGTTCTTCTTCGAGATCCACTCCAACACGGAGGGACTGGGAACCACGATCAGTGGGTTGTCGGTCTTACGGTGGCGGTCGTGCTCCAATGAGATGAAGCCCGTCGCCTCAATGAAGAGTTCGATGAGCTTCATACCCAGGTGGATCTTGTCCTCCTTAGGCCAGCCCAACCAGTGGATGCCTGCCTTGTTCATGGAGAACACGAGGACCCGCTTCCGATACCCAGCGTGCTTGGACCGCTTGTCCAGGCTTCTGAGGAGGGTCCGTAGGTAGGCCTTGTTCTTGTCCTCGAACTCCCGAAGGCGGACCTCATCTTCCAAGGAGGACCCAATCCTCAGTGCCAGGGCCAAGGGTTCCTTCTGAAGACTGATGCCATCGAGGATCGCCTTCGAGGTCTGGTAGGCAGCCAACTCGGGGTTGTTGATGACGAACAGGTAGGGCACAGCGAGGTGGACCGCACCACGACCAGGGTTCTCGTTCTCCTTCAGGAACCCCCGGATCTTCTCAGCAGTCGGGAGGACAGCCTCCTCCATCAAGGCTGACCCATAGGGGGTCTCGGTTTCCCTCCGCTTAGCCCTGGCATCTGCGATCATCTTCTCGAACCGTTGGGTACCGATGGACCGCATCTCCATCTCAAGTTGCACCTGACGATCGCGGGGGGTCACAGTCTGGTCACGGGGTTCTGGTGTGACTGGGGATTCCGTTGATGGTAGTGCATGATCGGTCATCGGGGTACTCGTTCGGTCAGAAGGGTAGTTAGGTTCATTCTTTAGGACACTATGGACGATAGTCAAGTGTTCAGAAGAACATTTTAAGTCCCGTGTGATGGTGTCAGAGACGGGGGTCGAACCCGTAACCCTTTGCAGGGGGCAGATTTTAAGTCTGCTGCGTATGCCGATTCCGCCACTCTGACCCAAGGGTAACCAGGGTCACAGTGACTACTCCAAGGTCAACCGGAGGAGGAGATATTGTCCCCTGCGTTGTAAGCCTCGATCGCCTTCAGTCCCGCCTGGAGAGCCTCAGGTGATAGGTGGGCATACCGGAGGGTGATCTGGATGGTCTTGTGACCCATCCATTTCTGGATGACCACGAGGGGCACACCACGCTGAGCCATGCGGGAGGCACAGGTATGGCGACAGCAGTAGGGAATGAACCCAGGGTCCTTCGCAAAGCCCATCAGGTTGCGAGCCCGGTCCCACTGGTTCCGGAGCCACGCATCGTTGAAGGGGAAGGGGCGGACTGAGTTCTTGGTTCGACGTTGGAGGATCTCACGGACCCTCAAGGTCATCGGGATAGACCGAGGGCTTCCGTTCTTGGTATCCCAGAAGTGGACCAATCCCGTCTCGAAGCTCACATCGGTGGTGGAGTTCAGCTTGTAGGCTTCGGAGGGACGACAGCCCGTGTCGAGGAGGAAGACAACCACATCATGGTGGTCGTCCTTACCCCACTTCTTCAACAGCCCCAGGAGGGACTTCTCCTCCTCGATAGACAGCCAACGAATGCGACCAGTGCCTTCCTGTTGGCGTTCAAAGCGCGGCTTCTTGTCCAGGGCACCACGATCCATTGCTACTGACATCACCTTCGAGAGGCATGCCAGCTTGCGATTGATGGTGGAGCCTGAGTTACCAGCCTCCTCCATGTCGGAGATCCACTGGTCGATCTCATCGGTACCAATATCAGAGAGCAGGGTGTCCTTGCCGAAGTATTCCTTCATCAGCTTGGAGTTCTTCTCGTGGGTCTTGACGGACTTGCCGTCCTTCCAAACCAGAGCGAAGGTCTTCTTCACTGCCGTTTCAAGAGTCCACTTGGTTGAGGTCTTACCTTCGAGTTCCTCTTGGATCTCTTTGGTCAACTCCAGTTCCAGAGTCTTAGCCTCGATCTCCGTATCCACTGACTTCTGCTTACGGATGCCACCGATCGCCACATCCACCTGCCACTTGTTGTTGCGCTGACGGATAGGCATGGGATTCCTCAGAAGTGGGAGAGTAATCGTTCCAGAAACTTCTCACCCTTAGTGGTGAGCCAAGCAACCTTCTCACGACCATTGGCAACTGCGGGTTCAAACTTCAGGAGGCCAAGCCCAGCCTCACCGTTCAGGCCATCCCCAAGCTTCCTGAGAGTCTTACTGATTCCACTTGGGGAGTAACCAGTTCTCTCGGAAAGTTCGGTTTGGGTCGGGTGGTCGAGGGCTCCGATCCAGAGGATCAGAGTCACGGTCTGTGGCGTGAAATCTGGGTCAGTGTCCCGAAGCTCCTCCATCAGGAGCCTTAGTTTCTCTATCCGGCTTTCCCTAGACATGACCCTGATCCCCTTCGTGGACTTATGATAATCAACAGTTTACCCCACATGATTGTGAGACTCCCGTTCTTCTGGAGGATGACAGGTGTCAACCGAGTAGCAAGGGGGATGGTTGACCATTCTCCAAAGAAATCCCACAGGAGGAAGGAGAAGGCCCAGGCAGAGTATTTGGAGGACATGAGAAGGCCCTTTGTAAGGCCACTCCAGTCAGGCGGCTTTGGCTAAGAGGCCTCAAGGTTTTCACCTGACTGGAACGGGTTCAGTTTATGGTCTGGGTGGAGTCTGCAAGAACCTGTTTTCGACATGTTGTAAACGCTTGCCGTAGAAAGGGAGACGGCGAACGACCCACAGGATCTTGTCAGAGATCCAGAACAGTGGACCGAGGATGCACCAGAGGAGAGCTTCAAGAAGCATGGGGAGATCCCGCTTCTGGTCGTTTCAGCATGGCCTTGTACTCCTCAGCGGTGTGGTCCCAGTAATAGCCGTCAGGCTTCATGTTGAGGGTCTCTGCTGCATCTATCGCAGCATTGAATCCCTGAGCGAAGGCGATCTCGAAGGCTTGGTTCTCAGCGTCCTGGAAACTGAGGTCCTCCCTTCGCTCGGGGATGGGGACTCGGGGAGGAAGTATCATGGACGTTTACCAGTGAACCAGAACACCTCATAAGCAGCCTTTGCTGGCTCGATCTTCCCGTTGGTAATCGGCACCCACTTCACAGCGAAGCCATCGTGAGCCTTGAAGAGCTTCATGATCCAGGACAGACCATTCTTGCTGACCTTTTGGCTCTGCTCTTCAGGCCACTCACGATCCTGCAACCACTTCGAGAACCCCATCTGGTTCATGTCTTGCCGACGATGCTCAGTGTTATCCCGAAGGGTGATGAACACCTCCTCAGGAGTCGCAGTCCGCTTAGCTTTCGCTTCGGCTTCCTCTCGGGCAATGTCGGCTTCCAGAGGGGTGAGCCGTGGATCGACGGTGTTCTCGTTGAGATCCTCAATGATGAGTCCGAGAGCGAACACGGTGGTGAGGGGTTGGATTTGTTGAGGGAGGGGAGCGTTCATGGTTGGACTTCGATCTGGGCTTTGACGATGAAAACGGGCTCGGACTCACCGACATAAATCATGTCTGATAGTCCTGGATGAAGGGGCGGAACCTCCCAAGTGAAGGCGTGAGTGTCGTTGACCTTAGAGAAGAGACCTCCTCCCGTAAGGCTGAAGAAGCCACCTGGAGGTAGGGACTTGAATGTTCGTTTGGTGCTCGGTGGACGAGCGTGGATGATCTCAGGCCGCACGGGTCACCGCCTTCTTCTCAAACACCCGAGGTGCCCTCACAGCCAACGAAGCGTCCAGAACCCCGACGATCAACTCATCGTTGGTGATGATGCCCGTGGCCAGCTTGTTGCGGAGCTTGCGGACTCGACGGGACTCCTGGATGGAGAGGGTTTTCTTGAAGGCCTCCGAGAGTTCCTTCTTGGGGATCGCACGGCGACGAAGGGGACGCGGGCCGATCTGGGACCAACCAGGGGTGATTGGGAGGGACTTGGGGTGTATGCGGACTTGCATGTCAGACCTCCTTCACGATCGGCAATTTCTCGATCATGTCTGCGAGTTCCTGGAAGGTCTTCCCCAGGCTATCGTTGCCCGAGATCAGTTCTCCTTGATGGTCCCTATTGATTCCCAGCTTGAGCCTTTGGGCGGGGTTCAGTGATCCATTGTCACTGTTCTTGAGTTTGCAGACCTCATCCGCCACACCGAGGCAACAGTACTTGGTGGGTTCAGCCGGATCAGTCGAGCGAAGACGCCTCAAACCTTGGGGATATTCCCCGCTCCGGAGGGCATCCACCCACTTCTTGCGACGGGCGATGATCCGTTGGGTTTCTCGGGGACCGAATGTGGTTTTCTTGGTACGTGACATGGGATTGAGCCCTTGGAATGTGGGTTGGGTTGGGTGTTGAAGAAACACCGGAGAGTTGGCGGTCCTCTCCGGGTTGTTGGTCAGAGATCAGCCGACCAGGACCACCTCAGTGTATGGCAACTCCCAGCCCGTTTGACCATCAGGGCGGATGACGGTTTGCGCAGTTCCGTCGATGGGGACACTGTTCCGTTCATGGATTCCACCCATATTGGTGTAACGATACTTCTGACCCGGCTTCAGGTCCTTGAACTGGAGGCGAACTTCCACCTTCTTCTTCTTCTGGACCGCCTTTGGACTCGCCTTGGTCACCAAGAGGACCTCACGATCCTTGAACTTGGAGAGGACCTTATCACGGAGGTCCTTGATGTCGTCCCAGTCGAACGAGTACTTCACAGCGTCCAGAGGATGGAGCACACATTCCTTGCCCTCTTCAGTTTCACCTTTGCACATCACATGACCCATCTCGTTTTGATAGACCACTTTCGTTCCCACTGGGAAGCGTCGGCGGGTCTTTTCGGTGGCCTTGATGATCACACCGTTGAATGAGCCCTTACGACCTTTGGTGACCCACACGAGGGAGCCGTTACGTGTCGTGAAGAAGGCCTTGGGGAAGACGGTATCGCACATGGGAATGGTTCCTTATCGCTGCATAGCAGCTTGGGGTTGGTTTGTTTGATTGGTCAGATCCCTCGGCGGACTTCAGGTCACACGACCGCCCATCCACCGAGTTCCGAAGATCAACAGATGATGAACGTCAAGCGTCAGAAGCAGCCGCCAGAGCGACGGACGGGAGCGACAGGCTCCACGGGGGTGAAAGGTGCTGATGGGGTTTCTTCAGTCACACGGAACACCACAGCATCAGGGGAGGCCCAGAGAGCGTGCCCCTCACTGTCCCGCGTCACACCGATATCGTCTCTCCAATAACCCGTCAGCTTCTGGTCGGTGCGGATGAATACGGTCCCGGCACCTTCCCGGTGGGTGAACTTCTCCCCAGCTTTCAGGTTCTTGAAGATGTCCTTTTTGGGGAGGCTTTCTTCCACCTTGGACGCTTCCTCTTTGTGCGGTTCAGCTTCGGCGATGATGTCAAACCTGCCCTCCCCGTAGAGGTGACGCCCCGTCTCGGTGATGAAGTAACGAACATCGAAAGCGTTCCCGGACTGGATACGACCTCTCAGTCCTTCTTGACCGTCATGCGGGTCATTCAACGGGCCAATCACAAGGCCCTCACGAGTCACATAGGTACGCCCCTCAACCAGGGGGAGTCGCAGGGGGAAGGTCTTGACCCCCGGCTTGGCCAGGATCTCCGTGGGGTCCGTGGTGGACACTTCGGTCTCCGGGGCATCCTTAGCATCCGTGATGTCTTCGACCAGTTCCATTTCATCACCGAGGACATTGCCGCGGTCCGTAATACCCAACAGTCCACGTCGGAAATCCATGTAGAACGGGGTGCCATATTCCCCGTCCAGGTCTGATGCGAAGAACTTGGGTTGAGCCTGGGGAACCTCGAAATTGATCAGACCGAGCATCGCAGCTTTCATCAGATTCTGGAAAATACTGCTCAGGTCTCCCGCATCCGTGATCAGTTCCAGGGTGTGAATCCGCCCGTCCGCTGCTCGGTACTGGTGTCCGTCGATCAACTCGACGTTACCGACCGAGGCTGTCGTGGGGGATACGGTATTGGCTTGGTGGTTCACGTTCTTGATTCCTTTGCGTTTGGTTGGCGACTTGCGCCGGTTGGTGGTTGACGAATGAGCGAAGCAGAAAGCGCACAGAGTGATGGACGACCAAGATCATCGCCAGGAAGACTGACAACGCCCATAGTTTGATTCTCATGGGGTTACCGTTGGCTGACTGCTTGGTGCTCGGGAACTTCGTGCTCGATCACAACCTCTCGGGGCGTGGTGCATCGCATACCATCACGCTCACATTGTTTCTTGAGGTCCAGCGCAGCGGACATGGAGTTCCGGCCTTTGTTGTGCCAGTTCTCCTTGCCAGGATCAGCAGCGGCGAATGTGTAGGAGGTACAGCGGACGGTGGGCATGGGGACTCCTTAGCGTTTGGAGGGTGGTGGGGTTGTGGGTTCGGTCGTGCTTAGTTCGGACGAGTAGGCCCCTAACTCCGTGAAGTCGTCCATGTCCACGGTTACGAATCGGGGACCATGAACCTTTTTGATCGTCCCCCATCCTGAAAGAGGACGGGAGGAATCCGGGTCAGTGAAGAAGACGCGGAGGCCTACTTGGGGTTCGAGAATCACTGGAGCGCCTCCATTGACTCAGCGAGCAAGCCCAGAGTCCCTTGAACGCTTGCCAGCTTTGCAGGGCCACTGGCAAGCCGGTGAATGGTAGCGTCAGCCATAAGGCAGGCACCACCGACCCGGCCCAATTCGCCTAGGGCTTGGTCAATCTCTTGAGGGGTAAAGATTCCCCCACCGATATGACACTCCATGCCGTTACGGACAGCATAGCGAAGGTTTGCCAAGAGGGTGCGGAGGGCTTTGTGTTCCATAGCTCAGCCCTTCCGAGGGTTGAAGGACGCCAACACTTGTTCGATGTGCTGCATGATGACGGCTTCACTTGGGCCGGTTCCCGTGGTGAAGTTCAACCATGCGCCGTGCTTCTTGTCAGCAGTGACAAGAGCGTTCCGAATCCAGACAGGATAGCGGGCAGCCTCCAGGCGAGACACAAGAGCATCTGCCAATCCCGTTTCCTTGAAGGTGCCGGGAATCTCACAGGCAAAGGTGCGGGAGATTGGAATGAGGGAGATTGTCATGGCTCAGGCCCTTTCCGTCAGTTGGCGTTGATCACCAGTAAACCCGATGACCTTGGCGAACTCCTCAGGAGTCACGACATCGAAGGCCTTACATCCCAGGTCGGAGAAATGGCGACCCGTGGTGCGGCTCCAGTAGTTATCCAGGCGCACCTTCCGCCAGTTGCCGTCCTTATCTTCACCCCGGAAGGCGATGATGGTGCGATAGCTGAAGAAGAACTCGCCTTGCGGAGTGGTGACAATGGCCGCCGATTTGCCTCGGGCTGGCATGTCGAGTCGTGGGAGGTTTGCAGTCGTGCTCATGGCGTGCTGTCTTTCCTTGGTCAATGGTTGATGATCGTCAAGTCTGAGGCTAAGCGTTTGAGCGGTCTAGCGAGGCCATCCCCAGCGAGCGCAACCGCCGACGCTCACGGGGACATACTGTTGTCGATCGGGTTAGAAGCATGGCCATCCTTGGCGCGGCTGTGCCGCTTGGCGCGGGGTAGGAGGACTATGGGGCACGATTGACAATAGTCAAGAGAGAGAGTTTGGAGGTTCAACGGTTGTTGAGGGTGCGGGCGTGGTCTTGGTCACGAATCGCAGCAGTCTGCGGATCGTGCGGGTTGCCAGTGAACACAAACAGGGCCATGGCGAAGATGCATCCGGGGAGGAACATGGTGGGGGCTCCGTTGATGGAATGAGGAGTGAAGGGTGGGAGAAGCCGTCGCAGTCGATCACAGGTTGTAGGCCTCAGCCTCTTCCCGCGTGATGAAGAAGTGAATCCCAGGCGCGCACTCCTCTTGCCAGTTATCCGAGAAGCTATCAGGCTTCACCGTTTCGCCCTTCTTGTACTTGGTGACCCCATCGTGTCCTGAGATAGCCTCAGCAACCGGGGAGCCATCCTTAGGATTCAACACCTCCAGAACCTTCACAAACTCCGCACGGCACTTGCGACCAAACGCATGAGAGCGTTTAGCCTTCGCTGGGATCTGGAGCTTCACAAGGATGTCCCCTTTACACTTCTTCCACCCAATCAAGTCGCCATCGGGGAGGATGCGAGTGCGTGCCAGTTCAACCTTCGGGATGTCTTTGGCACCGTACAGATCGGCACCGTACAGATTGGCACCGTACAGATCGGCACCGGACAGATCGGCACCGTACAGATTGGCACGGGACAGATTGGCACCGTACAGATTGGCACCGTACAGATTGGCACGGGACAGATTGGCACCGGACAGATTGGCACCGTACAGATTGGCACGGGACAGATTGGCACCGTACAGATCGGCACCGTACAGATTGGCACCGTACAGATCGGCACCGGACAGATCGGCACGGGACAGATTGGCACGGGACCCCTTAGGGTCACCCTGGAGCCACAAGCGGTGGCCTGCGAGGATTGCGGGGAGGTCTTGGGATGTGGTGGTCATGCTTAGGCTCCTTGGTTGATCAGGTGGGCACAGATCATCGCGGCATCTGTGTTGCCCAGGGTGAGGTGTTGAATGAAGGCGAGGACTAAGGGGTCCATGGTTGTGTTCCTTATATCAATGGTTGACGATAGTCAAGTGTATAGATCAGGCGAGAGGGGCCACACTGAACCCGTGAGCCTCCAAGGTGGGCAGCAGGTGGTTCAGGAAGTCTAGGGTGTCTTGCATGGCTCGCTCTCGTGTGTTGACTCTTCTATGATACCATCACATGACGATCATCAAGTGTAGACTACCGTCAACCTTCTACAAACCATGCAGCCCAGGAGGTTGCGTAGCGACCGACCTAGGGACTTGCGCCTTCCTCTTACTTAGTCCGGGTCACCTCTTGAACGTCATTCAGAGGAACCAGCTTCACGACTCCTCCAGGCTGTAGCACCTCCACCACGTCCCGGCCCTTCATCTTCACCACCGAAGCGTGGATCTCTTTCCCGTTGCGCAGTTTGATCACCACCAAGCCCCAAGGCACAGTCTCCACCTGTTTCCGAATGGCTGCTAGTTGGGCCTCAGACTGAGGAGGGTTGACCTCAACACACCACAACTGGGCCGGAAGGGACCACAGGCAACCGAGGGTGACCAAGAGACAACCAAGGGTGCGGAGGGTGACCACAGGTGACCGAGGGTGACCAGGAGACACCAAAGGCAACCAAGGGCTAACCAAAGGGAACCGAGGGTAGCTAGGTCCAAAAATACAGGTGATCAGACGCATGCTCAGATGTCAGCACATCGCACCCAGCTTGCCAATCCCCACCCATTCCCATGCACCCACACCACCCAATGGGATACCCCATCCCCTGTGCATATCGCCCTGGCCCCTGCAATCACAAGCACTTGCACACATCGCCCCGGCCCCGGTCACACGTTACGGTCACAGCGTAGCCCGTGGGACCGTGAATTATCCGGGTCGGGTGGGGTACCGGGGGGAATGTCAATCGGGACGATTAGCGATACCCCAACAGATTTTTCCCCAACTCTTCGGACCCCTCAGGTTACCTTGGAGGTCCTGAGGGGTTCCATGGATGGACTCACGCTGCCGCTTGAGTGACCCTATGTCGCCGCTAGGCGGCTCTAGGAAGCTCCCAAGCAACCTTCGGGTACACTCGGGTACCCTTGGCTTCTGAGAGTCTCCCTTGGTCATCTCGGGTACCGAAGTCATTCGCGTAGACTCGGTACCAGAAGTCGATCGCCATTTCGGTCGATCTGTAATAACACTTACGACTCTTGAACTGGAGCACGATTCCGATGCCAGGAGGGGAGTCTTGGTAGACGATCGCTCCACCGTCCAGGTTGGTGATCGACTCCTCCTTATCTTGCTTGCGCTTGAGGCGGGTTCGTGCTGCCTTGGCGTGTGCTTCGGCACTTGGGCCAGTCTTGATACTCATTGAATGCCTTTCCACTCAGGTTTGAGTGAGGAAGTTATGGGGGTAAAATGCTTGAGGGGTAACCTTGGGTACCCTGAGGGGTCCGAAGGCTTCCTTTGCTCACTTGAATGGCTCTCGATGTGTTGAGACCCTAGACGACGCTGGTCGCGCCCTACCTAAGATATCTAAAGAGAACCTAGGTTTACCTTAGTTCTACCTAACTACTCTATACTACTATCTTTACAGAATACCTAACCAGTACCTTACTACTCTAATCTTAGGTAACACCTTACTACAACTAGAGTTATCTATTGGTTACCCTAGGGATACTAAGGTAAGCCATAGATAACTCTAGCTTAGGAAGGCAGTTACATCCATCGAAGCTCTGATTGGGAGGTACCCTTCCCAGTGAGGGTATTGAGGCTGGATTCCATGAACGATTTTAGCTCTAAGTCTAAGAGCACTGAACGCTGATCTCGCATAGCCAGGATGGTATCCCGAGCCATGGATTCCACCCAGTAGGCGACAGCCATAGCGAGAGCATCGAGCCTGTCGTACTTGGACAGTGACCCTCGCTCTTTGGTGATGCGGGTCATCTGGTAGAAGGCTTGGTAGAGCATGCCACGGTCGCCGTAGGATTCACTTTGGACAGACCTGTGGTCTTCCTCGATCACCTTACGATCGATGACCAGACGGTGCTGGTTCATCACAGGCTCAAGGGTGTCGATGATGCGACGCTCCTTCTGAGTGCTGCTGTGGAGCTCTTCCACCGAGACTGGGTAGATCCTCCCGAAGTGGGGCTGGATCAGTTGGGTGAACATGCCATCACCGAAGTTCTTCTCGATGATCACCAGCTTCACCTGATGAGCCTTGGCGAGGTTGGCGAGGAAGACGAGGTTGTCGTCTCCATAGCCGCCTTGGAGGCCACCGAGGGCTGTCACGTAGAGCATCCCGAGGTGAGCCTTGACCACTGCATAGCCAACCTCGTCACCACCACGACCTGCGGGGTCGATGGCGAGGACGGAGCCAGTGTAGGGTTTCCAGTTGTCCTTGGATACCGACATGGGCCGGTAGTAGCGGTCACCACTGAGGCCGACCTGGGGGAGATCATTCCAGACTAGCTCGGGACTCGTAGCCCACACTACTTGCTCAGGAGCGAGGGTCGGGTTGAGGTCCATCACGATCAGGTCTGAGAGGCGTAGCGGATACCGCTGTGCATCTGAGAGCGACGTGTCGAGCATGAACTGAAGAGCGAAACCCGATCGGCCATAGGAGGCCTCACGGATCATCAGGTCTTCATTGGAGAACCGCAGGGGCTCCGTGGTGTACCCAATGACACCTGGGTCGGCTTTGATGGCCTTGAGGATGATCGGGGCTAGACGGTCACCGTAGGACTTCCTGATGGCTTCCAGTGAAGGATAGCGGGCAGGCCAGATGCGTGTGGAGTACCCTCGCTCTTGGAGGGTGGAGTACAGGGACGCTTCGGTCTGAGGTGTACCGAGGTAGACGATATCGCCACCCGGTTTCAAGATCGCATCGAACTCCTTCACAGACTCAGCCAGCTTGTCTCGCTGCTGCTGGGTCATGGAGTTGTTGGGAATCTCAATGTCGTCAGGGACGATGAGGTCAGCACGGGAACCCGCTAGCTGACCCGTGATTCCCACTGAGCGGACCGAGGGGTCCTTGGATTCCGTAGCGGGTCCTACGTCGAACTGGATCTTCGAGTCTCGCTGGCCCTGGTGCGGTTTCAGGTGGGCCAGTTCGGGCATCCCGTAGATCAACTGGAAAGCAAAGGTTGAGAAGTTGTCTGCGGCCTGCTTGGAGGCTGAGACTACCAGGATCTTCAATTGAGGATCGCAGTAGAGACGCCACAGCACGTAGGCCACGGTGACCCAAGACTTACCCACACCTCGAAAGGCCTGGATGATCCGTCGCTTGGGTCCGTTCTGGAGATACCGGGCAAGATCGAGTTGGATCTTGGTTGGTTCGGGGAGTGAAAGGTATTCCCAGACAACACACAGGAAGACGCGGAAGTCATCCTTCAGTGGGTCAGAGTTCACCGAGCCTGCCGAACGGTAATACCATTGGTGAGAGTCACGACATCATCTTCATCATTGTCGAGCGGAGGTAGCGGTCTGCTGCCTCCCGGCTTGGTCGAGGGGGCAGAGACGTAGCGATATCCCATCTTCTCCAGTAGCTCCAGGGCTACTTTCATCTCTGAAGCATTGAGGGTCTTCAGGTTGATTCGTTCGATAAGTAATTCACGAATGCCTTCAGCTAACTTCTTATTCTTCTGTTCATCAGTCATCATGTCAGGCGATTCATCAACCATTCAGCACCTTCTTTCACACTAGAGAACATAAGGCCAACAGTGGTACCCACGGCACCGACTACCCAGACCAACTTGAACTTGAACTGTTCCAACTCAGTGAGGCGGCTCTCGTGGTTATTGCTGACCGACTCAGCAGCCTCGGCTTTTTCTCGGAGCCATTTGATGTCTGAGTACATCTCCCCCAGCATAACCAGGGGAGGCTTTTGATTGTCACTCACGGACGAACTCCAACTCAGCGTAGACTTCGACTTCACCTGTGGAGGAGGCGAGTCCTAGGCCATCTGTGGCCTTCGCGGCTTGAACCCAATACTGAAGTTCAAAGTTCTTAGGCGCAGCAATCGTGAACCGACCTTGGAGAGATACGGTCGCCCCGTTGTTCGCAGCACCAGCGTTCGTGGAGTGGTTTACACCCAGAACCGGGGTTGTTCCGTCTGAAGTGTTCCGCAGGCGGATACGGGCAGCCGTGCCAGAAACAGTCGTAGTAGCGAAGCCACGAACACGGTAGGTGCCCGCCTGAAGCGTAATCACATCTGAAGCAAGTGAGGCGTGACCGCCGGTATCGACAACCTCAGTATTCAGGGCGTGCTTAGTCCAAGCACCTGCCGTTGAACTACCCCCGGCAGTTCCGGAGGTCTTCTCATCACGAACGATGATGTAGCCACTCCCAAGGAATGGGGCACCAAAGGAGCCATCAGCAAGGAGAGCCTTCTTTGCGGCCCCATCCCCCGCAGTGGGGGCGGGAACAAGTCCCTTGGTACCGCCCGAGCCGCTGTCACCAACCACAGCATTCAGGTTTGCAATAGCCTGTGCAGCGGAGAGATCCGCAGGTACCCCGCCCGCCACAGAGCCCTTGATGGTTGCGGCACTCATGTTGGCCAACTTCGCGTTGGTCACATTGGCGTCGGTGATCTTGGCTGTGGTGACAGCATTGGTCACCAGCTTCGCCGTGGTAACATTGTCATCTGCGATCTTCGCGGTGGTGACAGCACCGGGAGCGATCTTCGCCGTGGTCACCGACTCATCCACGAGGTTCGTGGTGTTCACGCTTAGGTTGGTGAGGACTTCACCTTCAAAAGCATCCGCGATTTCCTCAGACACATAGAAGTTCTGGAGGTTCGAGGTATTGAGATCATCGGCGGTGAGACCCGAGCCATCCGCATAGACCACCAGAGGGTCCGTAGGAGTGGCTCGGACCACCTTCACATTACCAGTGCCCACACCAGGAGCCGTAGTGGCTCGGATAACTGTCGAGCTAACCCAAGTTGAGGGGACGGTGATACCGGAGACTTGGATGGAAACGTGGTCTTGATCCAGGTACCCGAAGGGAACCGTGAAGTCCGTGGTGACACCGTTGCCGTTATAGAGAACGTAAGAATTGGCCATTTGGGGATTCTGTTGAAAGAACCCCCAAGATGGACTTAGTGTCTAGCTTCGGGGGTTACGGAGAGAAAGAATTGATGAGATCAGTAAGCTGGTCTGGAATATCAGTACCAGCCGATGCCTTCTTGCCCGCACGACGCTGGGCATTCAGAAGTTCAGCCGCTTCGGGGAACTCTCGGAGAGTGGCCTTCTTGGCTGACTCCCGGTACTCAGTGATTAGGGCTCGAACCTCTTTGAGGGTTCGCGGTTCAAAGTCACCGTCCAAGGCTTCCGGTTCGTTCTCACGCCACCTCTCGTAGCGTGACGAGGTGACGAGAGCTTCTACGGCTTCCTTGAGTGTGTAGCGACCACGACGGTGAGTTGAGAGCGTCTCTTGCCAGCGGTCATAGAACGATTGACCCTTGGCGTTCTTGATGTCCCGAAGGTCCACCGAGCCCTCCTTAGGAGACGGCGGGGTGAACGCATGGGAGAACCGGGCCAACTCCGTGAAGGCGGGGTTGTCGGTTTGTTTGGCATGGTAGAACGGAGACAGCGTGTCAGGTCCCAAGGCCTGCCTCGCCGTTACGGGTTCACCGTAGATGTTTCGCTTCGGAGGCAGGGACTGTGAGAAGCCTGGGATACGATTCTGGATAGCATCCATCATCGTGCGGGTCTCACGCATGTACGGGTCTTCGATACCAGGAATCAACCCGCCCAACTGTTTGAAGATGGTGGGGATGAAACTGGATGCCCGACTGCGAGCGAAGGATGCCATCTTAGCTTCAGGATCAGTGACAGCTTCCAACACCTGTGTCAAACCAGTGAGGTAGGTCTTCGAGGTGATGTTGTTAGCAAGCGAGATGCTCATGTTGGCGGCAAGCTCGCTGAGGTCCTGTTCGTCAATGTGACCAGCCACCTCGGTGTAGTCAGCCGCAAGGCCGAAGAACATGGAGATCGGGTCGAACCCTTGGTAGCTGACGAAGTTATCACCCACCTTGAACGAGTAGGGTGCCCACGAGACCTTACCGTTCTCATCGGGCTGCATCAGAATAGCACGCTCACGAGGATCAGACGGCCCCTTACCAGTGAGGTTACCCTCAGCAGCCAAGGCAGCCGCAGTGCTCCAGAGAATACCTCCAGAGACCATCTGACCGACTGCATCCGCTTTAGCCTGAGCACCCAGCTTACCACTGATGGCCTCCCGGTACTTCTTATGAAGAGCCAGATTGAGGCCGGGGGTACGCCGAAGCGCAGCACCGAGGATGTTGGTGGGGGTTCGGATGAACGGAATGATCTGACGAATCCACGGGTGTTCGCCCGCGAGTCGTTCGAGATTCCCTAGGAAGGACTTCGGGTCCAACTGGGTGGTGAAGGTGGCGGTACGAGCGTACTCCAGAGCTTCCTTGTTCAGGGCAGCACCCTGTTCATCCATACTCGAAGCGATGCGAGACGAGATGTACTCAGTGAGATCATCTCCCTTGAGTCCCATCTCCGTCGCATGTTGGTAGGCATCAGCGTACACCTGAGCACGATAGTTGATCTGCTTGGCGAACTCATCAGCCGTAGTCATAAACCGGGACGGGACGTTGCTCATCTCTCCGAAGATATCGAAGATGTTACCAGCGATCGTACCTTCGAGTTTGGGAGCAAGCTCATTGGTGGTGAGCGGACGGAAGCCTGGACCACCGGACTCCACCTTCACGGAACCAGGATCGAGGATCGCATTACCACTCTGCTTGGCAGCGTTGAGTTTCCCTTGGGCACCCTTGGCAGCCGCGATGTCTGGGAGGCCCGAGGCCCTCACAGCGAGCTTGAGGGAATCACGGAGGGAACTCTTGAGTCCCATGTAGAGACCCATGCCGTTGCGGACAGCCGCTTTGTTGTTGGTCAGTACACCGCCCATGATGCGCTCCAAGGGGAGCCCACCAGTGTTCAGGGTGTTCGAGACGAAGTTGCGGACCTGGGTGGGGACACCAGAGAGGATCGAGTTGATCCAGTACTGGTTCACAGCCTTCAGGGCTTTGATGTGGTAGGGGACTTCTTTGATCAGTGGGATCACCGAGCCAATGTCACCACCAGATGTCTTGAGGGCCTGAAGCTCCGCATCAGAGAACTGGTCCAGGGTACGGATCTTGAAGGAAGCGAGACCGCGACCCGCAGCATCCTGAAGTTCACCTACAGAGGTCATCAGGTTAGCGAGGCGTTGGTAGGCAGCCTGGAGTTCCGGTTTACGGGCCGGGTTGGCATCCACCACACGGGCGAAGTCAGCAACCTGCCGAGCCTGGGACTGAAGGAGCATACGGGAAGCCACGATGGTCTTCGGGAGGTCCTTGATGTTCACCTTGCCTGATTGGAGAACCTCAACCACGTCGATCCCAAGGATCTTCGCATCAGCCTCGATCGTCTTGAAGGACACTGGGTCCACAGGCGGGAGGTACTTGGCCATCTCCTCGATCGCCAGCTTGGCACCGTCGGGGCTGTCCATCTTGGTGAAGTTGAACCCAGCCTTCTGGGTGTTCACGAAGCCGGTCACGAGCCAGTCAGGGTTGTCCTTGAGTTCCTTGGTCAAAGCGGCTTGCGCCTCATCCGACAGGAGGGGGGCATCCCGGCCCTGGACCTGACCAGCCTTCATGGCGTCCTCAGGCTTCATGCCTGCGACTTCCTTCTGGGCACCTTCGACCGGAGTGAGGGCTTCGGTTACCTGTGTCTTCTCAGAGCCTTGTTTGGCTCCATCTGCGGTACGGGTAGAATCGACGATCTCCTCTGGACCCATACCACGGGTACCCCCAGAGATTTGACCCTCTGGAATCCCAGGCTGAGCCTTAGCCAGAGCCTCTTCAGCTTCGAGAGCCTCAGCGGCCTTGGCCCAAACCTTCTGGACCTCCTCAGGGGAGGCTCCGGATTCCTTGACCTTCCAGACCTTTCGGAAGGCCCCGACAGTCCTGAGGAGACCGTCAACGAGCCCACCAGCCACAAGGCCTTCGACAGCATTCTTGAAGCGACCTTCGGCATCCGAGTCATTCTCATCAGCCGCAAGGTACTCCGTCAGGGGATTGCGGAGCCCTGGGACATCCTCACCGAACTGGATAGCCAGATTCGAGAGGCGATCAGCACGGGGGTCGAAGACCGTCGCGTCAGCGGCAGCACCTTGGACCATACCCTTGGTGATCATGCCGAGGTTGCCGAACCACTTGGCTCCCTGAAGGAACTTGCCGGCACCGAGGAAACCTGTGAGGAACTGAGAGACACCCTGGGCTCCCCCACCAATAGCCGTCTTGGTCTGGTAGTCCGAGCCGTCGAACTTTTGAACGGCCTTGTCAGCATCCCGAATGGTTTCCATCACGGGCTCTTTGAAGAACTGACCTCCAGGCATGGAACTCATGGCAAGATCAGCACCGGCCAGTACGGTCTGGTGGACTGCCTGTCCGATACCAGAGTTGATGCCGTCAATGGTGTCCCGGATTCGATCCCCAACAGTGAGGGGCTTCTCTTCAGCTTGCTCAGGTGGGAGGACCTTCTTGAGCCTCTCACGGGCGGCAGAGAAGGGATTGGGGGTCGGATCGGGCATTTAGTTACTTCTTGGGTTTGGGTTGAGTGGAGGACTCAAAGAGAGCCAGTTGAGCATTCAGGAGTTCTTGGATGTCTACACCAAGTGTGTCTGCAAGAGCCCTCAGTTTACCTGAGGCACCATTGGAGGCTTCAGCTTCCACGATGGCAGCATCGAGTTCACGAGCATCCATGAAGAGCTTGTCTTTCGTGGGATCAGATTTGGAGATGTCTCCAGCACCTGTTTCGATTATCGAGCCGTCTTTGGTGATCTCGGGAGGACGCCCATAGATGCGGGTCAGGCGTTCACGTTGCCTCTCTGCATAGTCCAGTACGTCACCTTCGAGAGCATCAGGCTTCTTGGTTTTGTATTCGAGCATTGAGCGTAGGAAGCTGACCTCAGCAGTCGCAGCACGAGAGGCCAGAATATCAGCATCCTCACCTTGACTATCGTTCTTGGTGATAGCCATGCGGATCATCCCACGGATGTCCCGGAGGAGAGGATCACTAGCGATGCTGCGGTTCTCTTTGGCCTTGGGGATGTGGTTGGTCAGGAGATCCTTCGCAGTGTCTGCGTCGATCTGTCTGGTCTTCACAGCCGCAACCACTTCATCTTCTGACAGGTCACCCTTGAGGGCCTTGAGGAGGATGCCGGTCTTGAACTCATCACTCTCAATCACCTTGTTCTGGGCATTGAGTGATCCGAGGTATGCAGTGCGCCACGACTCCAGCTTGAGCCCTTCGTCAGCGTCGATGGCATTGAGAGCCCCGAACTCTTCCGAGATGTCCGCGTAGGGGTCCTTGAAGATTTTAGCGTTAGCTCTGGCACGAAGGCCTTGAATGGCTTCCTTGCGCTCAGCGTCACCCCGAAGGTGTTGAACCTTATCATTGTGAGCACGCTTCTGAGCGATCTGGTCACGGGCTTGAGCCACAGCATCCTTGACCCACCCGATTTGACCGACAGTCCCTGAACCGCTCGGAACATCGTTGAGGATGTCGAGAGTGGTTACGTCACCGTCTTCAATCGCTTGACGAATGACCGCATCAGCGACGAGCTTGTTGGCAGTCCGACCATCAAGTCCGTTATCAATCTGGATCTTGACGACCGAGGCCAGCGCACCAGCAACGGCAGGCTCATAGGCTCCGAGGAGATCCTTAGCCTGCGCCAGAGTTTGGCTGAGTTGGAGGTCGGTGTTCTGGATGACATCGGCTTCGATCTTCTGGACACGGTTAGCAGCGTGCTGGTTGAATACACTTTGCTGAGACTTCGCAGCTTCATTGGCAAAGATCCGAGTGAACTCAGGGTTGTCCTGGTTCTCTGGGTGAGCCTCGTGCCACTTGTTGGTGAAGTCCGAGATGAACCCTTGGACCTTTGAGGAGTCATCGGATTCGTGGAGACCTGAGGCAGCATAGGCAGCCTTGAGGTCCTCATCGTACTGAGACGAGGAAACCTGAGCCCGTTGGCGTTCCCAGCCCACACGGAACCACGGGGAGGCACCAGCAGGTATCACGCCCTTCTGGACTGCCTCTTTGAACTGAGCCTTGTTGGCTTGAGCCTTGGCGAAGCCCTCCGCGAGGTCCTTCTGATTCACCTCATCCTGAAGCTCATAGGAGAACCGGGAGAGCCCCGGTTGGATTGCAGAGAAGGCCTCAGCGATCTGGGCAAGCCGGGTGTCCCTTATAGGCGCAGCAGAGCGACTGAAGGTGTCTACGGCAGTTGCGGTCGGACGAACGGAAGGAAGGTATCCACGGTCCTTATAGAGGTCGGGTACTTGGACTCGATCTTTGGCCATTGAGATCCTTACGATGCGTTCGGGTTAGTGGACTTGCGGTAGTCACGGTAAGCACCCACTGCCTGTCCTCCGATCTGGAGACCGGCAGCTAGGTAGTCGGGCAGGGGCAAGGGACGGAAGGAGGCTTCACGGTCCTTGGAGGTTGCCTGGAGACCCTGGAGTTCACGGCCAGCTTGCTCCTGGGAGAAAGCTAGATTCGTGTCAGTGACCGCCCGGTAGGCAGCCTCTTGGCGATAGAAGTCAGCCAGGAGGTTATCCACGGAGAGACCGGCAACACCGGCAGCACCTGAGGCGACTCGGGCAGTCCCACGAGCTTCAGCAGCCCGCTTGGCGTTTTCGATCTTGGCATTGGTAGCCGCCTCTTGCTCCTGTTGGAGTCGGAGGTTGACCGTTGACGCGCCCTGGCGGAAAGACTCCCGAGCGTTCTCAGCAGAGATAGCCCGAGACTTGTTCTCGACTTTGGTGGCCTCGCGTTGTTCGTTCATCTGGTAGCCGGATGCAGCGAGGCCAATGACTGCGATAGCTAGACCGGCAGCGGCATAGGAACACATATGAGTGAGGACCTTTGTTTGACAAATTGATGGAAGGGTTCACCAGAGAACTCTTGGGTGGCCGAGGTGAACTCGAAGCCGGCCCACTTGAGCCACTTGATGTGAACCTCATTGCGAGAGTCCACCCAGTTGGTGAGGACGTGGTACTTGGAGAGGAAGTGTTCAATCCAAGGCCTGGTTCTTTTGAGAAACGACCAGCGGATCTTTGGGAGATCGTCGGAGGCAAGGAGCCAGATGGCCCCCACGCCGGGGGAACCTTCCAGAGGGGCAACCCCAAACATCCCGATCACCAGTCCCTCGTGATCAATCGTCCAGCACTCATCAGAGACCAGTAGGGCCTGTTTGAGTTCTGGGAGAGGATCATTCCCGTTGACTGCTTTGATCTCAGCCACGTCCTCCTTACGGAGTCGTGGGGCGAGACTGAGGCAGTCTTCGAGAGTCGAGGGACGGCATATCGGCATGTGTTAGACCCTGGTGGTGAGACGGGTGTAGTTACCAGTCCATTCGGCTGACTGGATACGATGTTGGACTACTGAGTCGTTATGGATCGTTAGGGAGTACTTGGTGTTCTCGACATTCACCGGGACACTCAGCTTCCCATCACGAGGACCAACGTCTTCGAGAGGAGTTGGGTCACCGAGGATGTAGGGAGTCATCACGTAGGTACGAGGATCACGGTTGCGGGGAGTGACCTCAGCACGGAAGTACAGAGTACCCGTGTAGAGAATGTCCATCCGCTTGATGGTGAGCTTCCCAACTTCAGTGGGGACCTGATTCCCGTTCTGTTCTTCCTTGAAGTGAATCTCAGAGAAAGTCATTGAGGAGTCGTAGGTGAAGCCAAGCCACACCTGCCCGAACTCAGGATCGGGGGTGTAGGGCACTGAGGCGACCGTGCCTGTGGAGTTTACCGTGCAGGGAACCTCAAGACCCCAAGTAGCTCCTGGGTGATTCTTGAAGGCTTTGAAAGAGCTACGGAGTTCCGCGGGGATCGTGTACGGTAGGTTGTAGGTCTGCTGACCATCAACAATAGGTCCGGGGACCGATCCACCAAAGACCTTCAGGTCCAGGTGAGTCAGGTACTCATCGTTCTGTCCTGCGTAGTCAGAGTCCTTGGCCGTCAGTGAGAGGTTGCATCGGAGGAGGAGAATCTCCGCACCCGACATGCCAGTCCCTTGCTGATGAACAACAAGGAAGAGGAACCCATCCGAAAGGTAAGCATCCGCAACCCGCCATGAGACATTGATAGAGTCGTTGGGGAGGTACCAACGGGACCACGAGGACTGAACCTTTTGGTCACCAATCCAGTAGTATTTGTAGACGTAGAACTCCCAGGCCGGGTTGAGGCTACTGGAGAGGTCCACGCCGCAGGCCACAAGCATCCGAGAGTCATCATCACCCGTAAGGCGATAGACACCCCTTGGGATGTACTTCGGGACGTGTGAGGTGATTTCAGAGGCATTGAGAGTGTCTACGTCCTTCTGGACATAGTATTCATATACCTTCGAGAAGTCCCCATTGTCAGCCGTGAAGACGATGTTGTTCCCAAGGACGATAGGCTCACAGGTCGAGGAGACCGGGTATTGAGTCGTGGTCTTGAGGGAAGCTGTCTTGGGCGTGAGGAGGTCGCCGGAACCGTTGATGACAGCCTGAGCCTTTGCGCTGAAGAGAATGATCTTCTCAGCTAGGGGCTTGGCGTAGAGCCAGTCACCAGCACCTTGGATGGGCTGGATGTCGATTGGATCTGAGTCAAGGAAAGTTGTGACAGTCGTCAGGTAGAAGTTAGTGTAGACGCCCACCTCAGACATGATGACGCGATCACCACAGAGGAAACCGAGTCGGTTCCCGTAAGTGAAGATGTAGTTGATCGTCTTACCGATGAAGGAGGGGTTGGGGTTCGACTCAGCGTCCCCAGCCGCTCTGGGCTCCCAGGTGCCCTCAGCACAAGTGAACGTGCCGTCACCATTGTCCGTCAGGACGAGGGGCATTGTAGCCCCTGTGGGGGCGAAGTTCGTCCCATCCTTGAAGGTTTCCGACCACGAACCCACAGCGAAGGGGAGACTCAAGTTCTCCGGGTTGTCCACGGTGAACTTGACGTAGTAGTCATCATAGCCCGAGGCTTTGTCACCGACAACCTGAACCACATACCCATCAGGTGCGACTGTGGGGAGGTCCGCGAACTTCTGAATCTGCGAGCGGATGAGCTTGAGGTTGTTATTCCCCTTGGAGTCTTCGGTCCTTATCCAGAAGTACCACCCAGGGTCCGAGTAGATCCAGACGACCGAACCACTACGTTCGTTCTGGAAGTTTCCACTGGTCATCATCAAAAGGGCATCCAAACCCGTCTTGAGGTCTGTGGCGATCTGCGTGGTCTTGATGTCAGATGCTACGGTATCGCTGGTGGTCTTGGTGACCGAAGAGTTGGGGTAGGATACCGTGTGGATGCTATTCTCACCACCAATGACCACGGTGTAGTCTGTGGAGTAGTCTCCCTGTTTGACGAACACCAGGGCTTCATACTCAGGGCGGTCGTGGGAATCTACTTCAGCCTCAGCGACGACTACAGACTTGTTGAGGATGTAGGTCTTCGACCCGAGGGTAACACACTGGAAGTCTCTGAGATTGTTCGAGCTACTCAGGTAAGCCTTACCGTTTGGGAAGCTCACCGTCTTCCCGATCCCATCATTGTCGAAGACCTTCAAGTCCCCGTTGGCAATGACCACCTTGTACTTACTGTCATCATTCTGGGTGATGTTGTGGACGAAAGGCAGGACACTTCCTGCGTTGGTCCACAGCCTCCGAACAAACTCGAACGGGGGTCTCTTGACCACTCCGTACACCGTATCGCTCAGGCAGTTGTCTTGAGCTTCACACTGAGTCGGGTTGCGAATCGTGGGAGGCTGCTGAGAGACACCATTCACCACATTGGCAATAGTCTTGGAGACGAGCATTAGGAGACGTGCTCACTTCCACTGCGGCGGTCGAGGGTTCGGGCTGTCGAGTAGTTATCAAAGATGGTGTAGTCGGCCTGGAGAGCCTCAGCCTCCTCGAAGTTCATCTTGGCCTTCAGGAGGTCTTCCTGAGTGAACCCAACCAGGGTCTCACTGGAGAACCAACGCTTCTGATAGCGGTGAGCCGCTTCCATGGTGAGGTATCGACGGGCTGTCGGGGGGAGTTCATCCCACTCCAAAACCCAGATAACAGAACCCTTCAGGGTGCCTGTACCAAACCCGGTGAAGCTGTGCTTCTTTCGATCATAGAGGCGTTGACCTCGCATGACGACATCGAACTGGGACGAACTGGTGAGATCGAACTGGGCGACATTCGCAGGGAGAGTGACAGAGCCATCACTTGCGATGGAGACTTCGTAGTCCTCTTCGGTGTTGAAGTGCCACCCCCGCTCCTGGATCTCCTGGGAGAGTTCATTGAGGGTTTCCTCAGCCCGTGCAGAGCTATCGGTACCGAGGGTGTTGACGGGATCTTCACCCACAGCAGAGAGAATGATATTGACGGCTTGCAATTCCGTTTGGGGATTGATGGCCATATGGGTCCATTGTGGGGTAAGTAATGAGATGAAAAAAAGCCCCCTAACGATCCTTGGAGGACCATTAGAGGGCTTTGGGATTTCAGAGATGAGTCTGTGTTAGAACTC
>JACCDR010286365.1_pt1 | contig 40110 bp, 53 predicted proteins | sample 7446431 | NCBI WGS metagenome assembly JACCDR01 (sample SAMN15323443, study PRJNA562643) | freshwater metagenome | isolation source: river surface water | place: USA:Blue River Watershed | collected 2017-08-17
CGGGCCGACGGCAAGGCGGGGGCGTACGCGGCCAGCGCCGTGCTCGATCCGGCGACGGCCATCACGCCACCGGCCGCCGCGCTGCTGCCGCACCCTCGCGTGCCCGTGGGCGATACCGACCGGATCGATAGTGCTGATCAGAGTGGTGAGGATTCGCCTGCGGGTGGGGACGGCGGGGCGGTGGTCGAGAGCCGGCCGCCGGCCGAGACGCGGCTGCCGGAGGAGTTCTGGACGGCGCGGCCGGTGCTGCAGCACATCCGCACGGCGGCGTGGGCCGGGATGGTCGGGCCGGACGTCGTGCTGCACACCGTGCTCGCGCGGCTGGCCGCGATGGTGCCGCCGTGGGTGCGTACCGATGTCGGACTCGGGCCGGCGTCGCTGAACTACTACCTCGCCGCGGTGGGCGGGACGGGGTTGGGCAAGTCGCTGGCCGGCGAGGTGGCCGAGCGGCTGCTGTCGCGGCCCCGGGGGCTGCAGGCCGACCCGGAGTCCGACCGCGAGCCGATGCGCGAGCAGGAGATCGGGTCCGGCGAGGGCATCGCCGAGGCGTTCATGGGCCGGATCATGGTCGACACCGGCGAGGTCAACAGCAGGGGCGAGCCGAAGTTGCGCGAGAAGCGCACCGTGGTGCGCCACCACGCGCTGTTCTCGGCCGACGAGGGCGAGTTGCTCGGCCAGATCGGCAGCCGGTCCGGCTCGACGCTCATGACGACGCTGCGGTCGGCCTGGACGGGGCGCACGCTCGGGCAGGCCAACGCCGGCATCGAAACGCGTCGCCACGTGCCGAAGGGGTCCTACGCGTTCGCGCTGGTCGCCTCGTTCCAACCCGCGGTGGTCGGGCCACTGTTCGCCGAGGCCGCGATGGGCACCCCGGGGCGGTTCGCGTACGCGTGGGTGTCGCACCCGGACGTCCCCGAGGTGCCGCCGGCGTGGCCCGGGCCTCTGGAGGCGGCCGAGAAGGTGCTCACGCGGCTGCACGAGCCGTTCTCGCCGCTCACCCCGGCCGTCGGGCAGCTGGTGTCGGGCCTGACCGGTTCGGGGGCGCAGACGGCCGCTGAGGGCGTCCCGTGGACGCTGCTGGACGTGACCGGCGAGATCGGCGAGAGCGTGAAGGCGTGGCGGCGCTCGGTGCTGACCGAACAGTTGGTCGTCGGCGACCTGGACGCGCACTGGCCGCTGCACATGATCAAGACGGCGTCGTTGCTGGCGCTGCTGGACGGGCGGCAGGGCGTGACGGTCGAGGACTGGCGGTTGGCCGGGCTGGTGTGGGACGCGTCGCGGGCGCTGCGGGAGTGGCTGAGGGCACGCCTGGAGGCCGAGAGCGCCACGCTGGCGGCCCGGAAAGCGGCGCTGGTGGTCGAGACGGGGGTTGCCACCGCCGCGGGCGCTGCGGACGCCGTGGAGGCGCGGGCGGAACGGCGAGACGCGGTGCGGGTCGAGGCGACTGCGGTGGCGGTGGCCCGATGGGTGCACGATCAGGGCGGGGCGAGCCGGTCGGACACCCGGCGGCGGGTGCCGCACCGCATCCGGGCGCTGTGGCTCGACGTATTGACGATCATGCTCGACCGCGGGTGGGTGGTCGAGGCGGCGGCGCGGATCGAACCCGGTGGCGGTCACCCTGGGTAGTCGGCGGGCGAGGTGTACCAGGAGGGGCCGTGTACAGGTTGCACGGCCCCTCCTCTCATGGGGAGAAGTTACCAACTTTACCAATCCGTTATGTAACAACTTGGCAACTAGGCTCTCACCTCTATATATATAAAACACGAGATCAAGTAGATGATCTTGATGTATGATCTATATAGGAGCTAGAGAGACGGGGGTGTACGAACACTCCACTTTGTACCCCCGTACACCCACCCGCCGTACAACCACCCGTGGTCACACTGCGACGTCGCTACTCGGGGCCGTGGCGTCGTCTCGTATTGACGAGACGGGATGGCCCGGAGTAGGTTGCTGCTCATGTCCAGTCCCCCGAACGCGACGGCGATCGTCGTGGCGCTGCAGGCCGAGGACGATCCGGCCCCGAAGATCCGCTCGTATGGTTCGTGGCCGCTCGACGTGCCGGCCGGCGTCACGTGGGTCATCGCGTGGAAGCTGCTCGCCAACCGAGCCGAGAGGCGCCTTGCCGAACTCGCGCCGCCCCTGACCGTGCTGGCCCGGCAGGCGCTGCGCGACGCCGGTGCCGAGCTGTGGGCCGACCGCCTCGGCGACCGCGCCGCGGAGGGTGTTCTCCGCGAGGCGGCGCGGTACGGCGTGCTGCAGGCCGAGGTGCGGGGCGGTGGCGCGTCCGGCAGCGAGATGTGGATCCGACGGCCGGGCGAAGCGCCTCCGACCGTCGTCGAGCCGCCGCACATCGAGCCGCCAACGGTCGTGGCTGCGCCCGTGTCGGCTCAGCAGCCGGTTTCGGTGCCCGGGGGCGGGGCGAGGCGTTCTGCGGGCGCTGGCGGGCGCGTGGCGGCTCGTGGGCGGCGGTCGTGAGCAACCTCGCCGACCGGCCGACCGTGGCGTTGCCGGTGCGGATGTTCGTCCCGCACGTGCCGGCCCCGAAGGGGTCCGTCGAGGTGAACGCCGCGGGGCGTGGCGTGCGGCACAGCGACCGTTCGAAGGCGTTCGAGGCCGCGATCGTCGAGGTTCTGCGCCGCCAGCTGGCGATGCGGGTCGACGGCGTGCCGGTCGCGCCGGGGCCGTACGCCGGGCCGGTGGCGGTTGAGGCCGAGTTCCGGTTCCGGCCGTCGCGTGGCATGACCGAGACGACGCCGATCGCGCACTCGCTCGGCGACCTGGACAAGCTGCAGCGGGCACTCGGCGACGCGTTCGAGAAGGGCGGCCTACTCGCCGAGGACTCGCAGGTCACGACGTGGTGCGCGCGGAAGCGGTGGTGCGTCGACGACGAGACGCCGGGCGTCATGTTCCGCGTGAGCGCCTCGATCGAACACTCTTGGTCGCTGTTCGTGATGTGCTCGTTGTGCGGTGACGTGCTCGATTCGCTGCACGATGGAGAGGTCTGTTATCGGAACGCGTCCGAAGGAATCCGTCGGCGCTTCATGGGAGTGCAGAACGTCTCGGGCGTACATATCGAATCGAGCGGGCAGTGACGGCCAGTAAGGCGAAGATGGCCGAGGCGTTGGAACGCGACAATCGCGCTATCGACATGCGCGTCAGGCGTTTCACGTGGCAGGAAATCGCCGACCAGCTCGGATACGCATCACGCGGCGCTGCGCAGCGTCAGGTAAATCGACGGCTCGAAGAACGCCAGAAGCAGATGGCGGACAGTGCAGATACTCTGCTGCAGCAGGAATTGGCAGAGATCGACGTGCTCGCCGCCGAGTGCTATCGCGTGCTGTCGACCCAACACGTTCAGGTCAGTAAGGGCGAGGTCGTTCGGGACGTCGTCGGGTGGGTCGCATTGAAACTGCAGGACTCGGAATGGGTCGCGCAGTACGGCGACAGCCCCTCAGATTGGCCGGCGCACCTGATCCCGCCAGCCGTGTACGACGACGGTCCTGTACTGGCCGCCGTGGACCGCCTCACCCGCCTAGGTGAGCGCCGGGCGAAGCTGCTCGGCCTGGACAAGCCGCAGCAGATCGAGGGCGGTTTCACGATCAAGATCGAGGGGCTGGACGGAGAGCAAGGGCCGTGAGTGGAGCGACGCGCGACTACGCGGCCGACGCGGCGGTCATGTACGAGAACACCCGGGGCGTGGGGACTATCGCGCGTGGATGCGTGGTCACGTTCCTAGTGAACGGATTCCCACATAAGCGTCGTGTCTATTGGGACATGCATAGATGTGTCCAAGCTATTGATGCTTGGCTGGACGAGAGGACGCCATTGTGAGCGAGACGTCGAATGAGAACGCGGGCGACATGGACCCGATGACGGCCGATGAGAACGCGCTGGTCGAGCATTTGCTGACCGCCAGCACGGAGGAGCGATGGACGATGTCGAGCCGGAGCGAGGGCGACCAGATGCGTCCGGTGCTGGCCGGCCCGTACATCATCCGCGGTGACGAGCAGGACTGCATCGGCCAGCTGTGCGACCGCTTCGGGTGGCAGTGGGCGCCGGGCGACCAGGGGCCGGGCGACCCGTCCGTGATCTGGGGGCCGTTGCGGCCGGTCGATGTCGGCGCTTGAGGTCGTCGTGCGCTTGCTGCTGGTCGCCGCGACCGGGCTGTTCGCGGTCATGGCTGGCGGCATCGTCTCGGCGGCGTGGCGCACGTGGCGGCACCGGAGACGGCTGCGGTGACCACGGGGACGGTCAGCCGCCGCGAACACGTCTACGCGCCGCGGGGGACGGCCCGGCAGGCGTTTAGCGTGCGCGTGCCCGAGCTGCTCTACGCCGGCCCGGCCGGCACCGGCAAGAGTCGGGCGTTGCTTGAGCGGCTGCACGTGATGGCGCTCAAGTACCCGGGCATGCGTGGGCTGATCGTCCGGAAATACCTCTCGACGCTCGGAAACACCGCGCTGCAGACGTGGCGCCAGCACGTCACCCCCGAGGCGCAATTGGCCGGGGTGGTGACGTATTACGGCGGATCGCAGTCCGAGCCGGCGCAGTACAAGTACGTGAACGGTTCGCGGATCATGATCGGCGGGATGGACAAGTCGACCAAGATCATGTCGTCCGAATACGACATCGTCTATGCACAGGAGGCGATCGAACTTTCCCTTGAGGATTGGGAAGCGATCATCACCCGATTGCGTAACGGCATGACCCCGTATCAGATGATCATGGGCGACACGAACCCCGCGCAGCCGACGCATTGGCTCAAGAAACGATGCGACGCCGGCCGGTGCGTGATGATCGATTCCCGACACGAAGACAACCCGATCCTGTTCAACCTGGACGGGACCATGACAGAGCGCGGCGCGGCCTACATGGCTGCCCTCGATTCTCTGACCGGGGTGCGTTATCTGCGTCTGCGGAAAGGGTTGTGGGTGGCCGCGGAGGGGCTGATCTACGAAGAGTTCAACCCGGCCGTTCACGTGCTGTCGCGCTTCCGTCCCCCGCCGGACTGGCCGCGATACTGGTCGGTGGACTTCGGGTTCGCGAATCCGTTCGTGCTCGGCTGCTGGGCCGTCGATCCGGATGGTCGGCTCTACCTGTACCGCGAGATTTATCGTTCGGGCCGGATCGTCGAGGATCACGCCCGGGACATCCTTGACGTCGTCGCGCCGCGGATCGGCGGCGAGAACAGCGAACGGCGCTGGCGCGAGCCCAAGCCGCAGGCGATCATCTGCGACCATGACGCCGAGGACCGGGCCACCCTGGAGAGGCACCTTGGCCTGCCGACCACCGCGGCGAACAAGGCCGTCCTGGAGGGCCTGAACGTCGTCGCCGAGCGCTTGCGCCTGCAGGCCGACGGCAAGCCGAGGTTGTTCCTGATGCGTGACGTGCTGTTGCACCGGGACGACCAGTTGGAGGGAAAGGGGCGTCCAACGTCCACGCTGGACGAGGCGGCCGGCTACGTGTGGGCGAAGAAATCCGTGACCGAGTCCGATCGGCTCAAGGACGAGCCGAAGAAAGAGGACGATCACGGAATGGACATGATGCGGTACATGGTCGCCCACCTGGACGCGGGTAAGGGAATGGGTTACCGCAGCATTCCGGCCGATAACGAGCCGGGGTTCGACGACATGGAAGATATGGGAGGGTGGATCTAGTGGACGAGTTCATTCCGGGCAACACCGATCCGGAGCGCCGCGGGCGGGGGGCCTATGAGCGCTGGTGTGCCGCCATGGAGGGTCGCTGGAAGAGGTGGGCCGAGCTGTCTCCGGACAACCGCGAGCGCTGGCAGACCATCGCGGAGGCCGCATTCGAGGAAGGTCGCGCATTCGAACGCGAGTCTGCGAGCGATGGCGTGAAGCTCGCCCCGGGCGAGAAGATGGTGAGCTACGCCTATCGGACCGTGCGCGGTAACGTGGTCGAGGTTTCCATTCCGGAAGGTGGAGCGTGAACCGTCAGCGCCCTACGCTGGCCCTGCTCGGTCAGCTGCTCGGTAGCCTGGCGCTGGCGCCGCTGCTGCTGTCGATGGCCGGCCTCGTGCTGGCCGTGATCGGCGCCTACGTGACGTGGGGCCTCGGACCTGCGATCCTGGCCGCAGCTGTCGCGTGCTTCGTGCTGGAGTGGAGGTTGAGCGGGGATGAGCCGGAACCGGTCGATGCTCGGCCGGCTCGCGCCTATGGACCGGACGGGTACCCGCTCTAGCGTCAACCTGCTGTCGGCCCGCTCGCCCGTCCCCGAGGTGTCCCGGTCCGGTATCGAGGGGGCGTCGTTCTGGCGCACCGGCGAGATGGACCCCGGTGTTGCGCTCGGCGCGGTGACCTCGGACGCCACGCTCTACGCGATCGTGTCCGGCGCGTCCGAGGACGTCTCACGGGTCGAATGGCGGCTCTACCGCAAGGCCGCCTCCGGCAAGGTCGAGGACCGTACCGAGGTGCCGATCCACCCCGCGCTGACGCTGTGGAACAAGCCGAACACGTTCTTCACCGGGCAGGAATTCCGCGAGGCCGGCCAGCAACACCACGAGCTGACCGGCGAGTGGTACATGGTGCTGGAGTTCGTCAGCGACACCGTGCGCATCCCTCGCGGAATGTGGCTGGCGCGACCGGACCGAATGACGCCCGTCAAGGACCACGACAAGTTCCTGGTCGGGTGGATCTATCAGGTCGGGAACGAGAAGATCCCTCTCACGGTCGAACAGGTCATTCAACTCCGTCGGCCGTCGCCGACGTCGAGTTACCGCGGGATGGCCGGGCTGTTCGCAGGAATGTCCGACGTCGAGACGAACAAGCTCGCAGCCGCGTGGGCGCGGAATTTCTTCCACAACGACGCGACGCCCGGTGGTGTGATCGAGTTCGAAGCGGAGATGTCGGACGAGCAGTTCCGCAGATTCGTGCGACGTTGGCGTGATGCGCACAAGGGCGTGAACAACGCGCACCGTGTCGGTATTATCGAGGGCGGGAAGTGGGTCGACCGCAAGTACACGATCCGTGACATGCAATTCACCGAACTGCGCGCATTCTCCAGCGAGCAGATCCGCATCGCGTACCGCTACCCGAAAGCCATGCTCGGCACGTCCGAGGACGTGAACCGCGCGAACGCCGAGGCAGCCGAGTACATTTACGCGCGCAATTTCCTCGTGCCGCGACTCGATCGCATCAAGTCGACGCTCAACAACGACCTGTTGCCGATCTACGAAGGCGACCGAGCGAGCGACTACGAATTCGACTACGTCTCGCCAGTCCCGCACGACTACGCCACCGCGGCGCCGGCCGTGAAGATCCTCATCGACGCCGGGTTCGACGCCGCCGAGGTGCTCGACACCATGGGCCTGCCGCCGATGCAGTGGGAGAAGCCGACTCCGCTGCTGCCGGTCGGCCCCGACGGTCAGCTGCCTGTCCCGCCCGGCGCCGACGAGAAGCAGGCCGGCAAGGGCGCCGACGACAAGCCCAAGAAAGTGATCAAGAAAGACGTCAAGAACGGGCCGCTCAACGTCGTCGGCGGGCGGCTGTGGGTGCCCCGCGCCGCTGCCGACCTCGATCCGGACGAGTTGCCTCCGTTGGCCGAGGACGTGCAGTCAAGCTGGCAGGACGCACTCGACGCGCTCGTGCTGGCCTACGGCGCCGTCACGGCGGCCCAGATCCTCGCGCTGGCCGGTCAGGTGCGCGACGTCGCGGAGGGCGGCGACGTCGCGGCTACGGCCACCCTGGCGGTTTCGGTGGCGGCCGGCGTCGAGCTGATCACCCCCGCGATGGTCGAGCTGGCGGCGCTGGCCGTGCAGCAGCTGATCAGTGAGGCGGACGAGCAGGGCGTCGAGTTGCCGACCGTCGTTGCCGACCCGATACGACTCGGGCAGCTGGCCGAGTCGTACGCCGACATTCTCGGCCGCGAGCTGACCACCGCGGCGGCCGGCGAGACGGCCCGGCTCATGCGCGCCGGGGTGCACGCTGACGACCTGGTCGAGGGCGTGACCGATCATCTGGACGACCTCACCGAGGCGCGCCCCCGGATGTACCTCGGCGGTGCGCTCACCGCGGCGCAGAACGCCGGCCGCACCGCCACCCTGCTCGCCGGCCCGACGGCGGCGTACTACGCGAACGAGGTGCTCGACAAGAACACGTGCGCGCCGTGCCGCGAGGTGAACGGGCGGTGGCTCGGCAACAGCATCTTGAAGGACGTCCTCAAGACGTACCCGACCGGCGGCTACGTCGACTGCAAGGGACGGTTGCGTTGTCGGGGTATGGTTTCGGCTATCTGGCGGCCCGCCACGGTGGAGGATGACGAATGAGCTACCCGCGCTGGGCCGAGCTACCCATGTTGCAGCCGCGCAACCGCGCCGCCTCGAAGGCGCCCGAGAGCGCGCCGTGGTACCGCGTCGAGAACTCGCAGGCGGATTCCCTGACCGTCTACATGTACGGCTATGTTGGTGACGGGTGGTGGGCCGGCGAGAACGAGCCGACTACCGAGAACCTCGTGAAGCAGATCCGGGATTTCAACGGCTCGACGCTGAACGTCCGGCTCAATTCGCCGGGTGGCATGGTGTTCGAGGGAATCACGATCGCGAACGCCATGCGCGCTCACGCAGCCACGGTGAACATCTTTGTGGACGGGCTCGCCGCGTCGATCGCGTCGGTCATTGCGGTGTCGGGCGACCGGATCGTGATGATGCCGGGCTCGCAGATGATGATCCACAACGCGCACGGCGCGTGTTTCGGCGAGGCCGAGGACATGCGCAAGATCGCGAACATGCTCGACAAGACCACGGCGAACATCGCCGACCAGTACGCGGCGAAGGCTGGCGGCGAGCAGAAGGATTGGCTCGCCCTCATGAACGCCGAGACGTGGTACAACGCGGCCGAGGCGGTCGAGGCCGGTCTTGCCGATGAGGTCGGCGCCGGTGACGCGCCGGCCGACGGCGCCGCGAACCGCTGGACGTCCGACGCGCTGGCCGCCTACCGGTTCGCCGGCCGCGAGCAGGCGCCCGTGCCGGTGCTGATCGAGCGCGTGAGCAACACCGCGCCGATCGTGCCGGCGGCGGTCGTCCCCGAACCCCCCGCGTCCGCGGGTACGGAAATCGACAGTGAAGGAATCGCCGAGATGTTGAAGGGAGTGTTCAGCTAATGGCACCCACCGTTACCGTTCCGACGGACGCCGCGGGTATCGAGGAGATCCTCAATTCCCCGACCAAGCTCGGTGAGTTCTTCAACGAGGGCAAGCCGCTGCCGGAGTTCGGTGAGCTGGTTCGCGGGTACGCGAAGATTCAGGCCGTCAAGGACTCGGGCATTCAGGAACAGATCCGCGAGCAGGTCAAGGCCGTCACCGCGGATTGGCTGACCAAGAATGCCGAGACCGGCGCGACGCCGCGGGGTGGCCTGCCCGAGGTCGAGCGAGTCATGGGCGACTCGCCGCGCACCGTCAAGGCGATGTCGCGATACGCGGGCGGGTACAACCCGAGCGCGACCGGGGCCGGCCTGGACAAGACGTTCGACGGCAAGGTCGGCGACTACATGCGCGCGATCTACCACGGCAACGTCTCGTCCGGCCGCTACGCCGAGCAGCGGAACAAGATCGCGGAGGTGATGAACTCCCTCAGCTCGCAGGTCCCCTCGGACGGGGGGTTCCTGATCCCCGAGCGCCTACGGGCCGAGCTGCTGCGCGTGTCCCTGGAGACGGCGCTGGTCCGCCCCCGGGCGCGGGTCATCCCGATGGACTCGGCCACCGTTCCGTTCCCGACGCTGGACGCCACGTCGAACGCCAGCTCGGTCTACGGCGGCATCATCGGGTACTGGACGGAGGAGAGCGGCCAGCTCACCGAGTCACAGGCGCGGTTCAGTCGGGTCAAGCTGGAGGCGCGCAAGCTCGCCGCCTACTCCGAGATCCCCAACGAGCTGTTCACGGACTCGATCATCTCGCTCGAGGCGTTCGTCAACGAGACGTTCCCCGAGGCGCTCGGGTGGTTCGAAGACACCGCGTTCATCAACGGAACCGGCGTCGGGCAGCCTCTCGGGTTCCTGCGGGCGGCAGCCGCGGTGAGCGCCGCCCTGGAAGCCGGCCAGGCCGCGCAGACGATCCTGTGGGAGAACATCGTCTCGATGTACTCCCGAATGCTGCCGGGCTCGCTCGGCCGCGCGGTGTGGATCTGCAACCTGGACACGTTCCGTGAGCTGGCCACCATGGCGCTGTCGATCGGCACCGGCGGCTCGGCGATCTGGCTGAACAACGGCGTCGAGGGGCCGCCGGCCCGCATCCTCGGCCGGCCGGTCATCTTCACCGAGAAGGTGCCGACGCTCGGCGCCGCAGGCGACATCAACTTCGTCGACCTCGGCTACTACCTGATCGGCGACCGCCAGCAGATGCAGGCGATGACCTCGGCGCACTACCGGTTCCAGACCGACCGGACCGCGATGCGCTTCACGCAGCGCGTCGACGGGCAGCCGTGGCTGCAGTCGGCCATCACGCCGCAGAACGGCGCGAACACCCTGTCCCCGTTCGTCAAGCTCGCGCCCCGGTAAAGGAGGGATCATGACCAACGGACTCGGTTTCAAGTTCGATGTCGCGCTCGGCAACACGCCCGCCGACGCTGTCGCCGGTGCCATCACCGGCAAGCGAGTGCACCTCGCGAACTACGCGCAAGCCGCCCTCGTGGTGATCTGCGGCTCGGGCTCGACGGACATCGCCGACCTGGACGTCCAGCAGCACACCGCGGCGTCGGGTGGCACGTCGACCGACCTGGACGTGGTGACCTTCTACCACCTCAAGGCGGCGACCACGCTGGCCGGCACCGAGCAGTGGACCAAGGTCACGCAGGCCGCCGCGAGCGAGATCACGGACTTCGGCGGCGCCTCGGCGCAGCAGCTGCTGGTGGTCGAGTTCGACGCGGCGCAGCTGGCCGACGGGTATGAGTGGATCTCGGCCGACTTCCCGGACTTCGGCACGAACGGGTCGAAGTACGTGGCGTCGGTGTGGATGCTGCACGGCCTGCGCTACCAGCGTGAGCCGACCCTTCTGCCGCAGCCGAACGCGTAGGGGGCCGGATCATGACGACTCTCGTCAGCGGCTCGCAGCTGCGGGACATCGGTCTCGGTCGGTTCGCCAGCAAGGCCACCGGCACGCTGGCCGCCGAGACGAAGACGCTGTTCAACATCACCGGCGGGCTCGTGCTGATCACGAGCATCGTCGGGCGCGTCACGACCGCGATCACGGTGGCCAACAGCTACAAGCTGCAGGCCAACCCGACGACCGGCACCACGACGAACCTCGTCGCGGCGACCGACATCGGCACCACCGACACCCCGGCCGGCTCGCTGCTCGGGTTCGATGGCGTCGCGGCCAGCTCGATTCAGCAGGGTCCCGGCTCGGTGCCGCTGCTGATGCGGGCGCTGGCCGTCGACATCGGCACGATCGAGCACGTTTCGGCCGGCTCGGACGGCGCAATCACGTGGATGATCACGTGGGTGCCGATCGAGAACGGCGCGGCTCTCGCGGCTGCCTGATCGGGCAGGATCGGGGTACGTAGCAGGTGCGGGACGGGTCCGACTCAAGCGGACCCGTCCCGTCCACCCCGATCCCCCCTTGGAGGAGATATGGCGAAGATCAGCAGGCACGGCGGCCCGTCCTACGTCGACGAGAACGGCGACCCGCAGGACGGCCCCGTGCCCACCGAGACGACCGGCCGCCCGGCCGAGCAGCTGCAGATCATCCCGGACGCTGCGGAGGGCACCGAGTCGCCCTCGCGCGAGTTGGACCCCGTCCCGACCGGGCCGCAGCCGTCCGTCGACGGCGAGGGCGGCCAGTTCGACCCCTCGCAGCACACCGTCAGCGAGGTGAACGACTACCTCGCCACCGCGGACGACGCCGAGCGTGAGCGGGTGCTGAACGCCGAGGCCGGCGAGGGCGGCAAGAACCGCGCCGGCATCATGACCGGCCGCGCGGCCGGCATGGCCACCGACCCGAACGAGTAGGACGGACCCGAACCGATGACGCTGCGCCTGTCCACCGCCCTGCGCAACGCGCTGGTCGACGCCACCGAGGTGCTGATCGACACCGGCTCGGGACAGGCGTTGCTTGAGGTTTACACCGGTAGCGGGCCGGCCGGCCCGGACGCGTCCGCTACCGGTACCAAGCTGCTGTCGTTCTCGTTCCAGGATCCCGCGTTCGGGGCCGCGTCGAGCGGCTCGGCGACGATGGATTCCACCCCGGCGATGACGACGACCGGACTCGCCAACGGCACGGCCGGTTGGTTCCGCATCCTGAACCCGGCGGGCGCCGCGGTGATCGACGGCACGGTGGGGACCGATCTGACACTGTCGAGCAACTCGATCACGACGGGCCTGTCCGTGCAGATCACGAGCGGCACGCTCACCGCGCCCGCCAGCTGATCCCCCTTCCCGATCCCTTTCCGGAGGGGGTGAGTACGTGCCCGAGCTGAGCAATCAATCCTTCTCGTTCGCCGATGGAAACGCCGGGCACGTCTGTGCACTCGGCGCGCCGAATGCCGGTGAGACCGACCTCCTTTTCGTCAACTCGAACACCGTCGTCTCGACACCGAGTGGATTCACGTTACGCGCGACGCGCGTGATCAATCAGGGGTCGTACATTTTCTCGCGGAAGGCGAGTGGTGGTGAATCGGCGAACGTCACGATCACGACCGCGGGTGACCACAACACGCAGGTCACGCACCGGCGCTGGTCGGGCCTGGACGCGTTCGACGTCTCGGCCGTCGCCGGTGCCGACACCAGCTCGAACACCCTGACGCCGGCCGCCACGACCGCAGCGCTCGCCGCAAGCACCGAGGTGTCGTTCGTGCTCGCCGCGCTGCACTCGGTCGGTGGCGCTGCGAACCAGAGCGCGCCGGTCTGGTCGGACGTCGCCTACGGCAATTCGACCACGGCCAAGCAGGGCACCGGCGCGACCGGGGTCGTCGGCTTCACGGCTTACAAGTCGCCGGCCGGCACCGCGGCTGAGTCGGTCGGCTGCGCCAGCTGGACGGGCGACGGGGCGCAGAACCGATACACCCTGGTCGCCACCTTCACCACCACCGCGGCAGGCGAGACGGGCATGCTGGCGGCTGTCCTGCCGCTGCTGCAGGGCTCGTTCGTCGGTGCGGTCGCGCAGCCCGCGACGCTGGCGCTGCCGCTCCCGTTGCCGACGCTGGCGCTGCAGGGCGGCCCGACACCGACAGGCGTGTTGGCGCTCGTGCTGCCCCTGCCGCAGCTGGCCCTGGTCGGCGCGGTGCAGCCGGTCGGCGAGCTGACGATGATGCTGCCCCGGCTCGGGCTGGCCCTGATCGGGGCGGTCGAGGGCGCGGCGGCCGCCGGCGGCTCGTGGTGGTCCCTGGACGTCATCGCACGGGAGCGACGGCTCTACCTCGAACAGGACCGCACGCAGCCGCCAACGGCGTGCTGGCGCTGCGGCGAGCCGCTCCGCCCGGACGCGGCCGGGCGGCCGACGTGCCCATTCGACGGTTGGCGCCCGCCCGAATGGTGAACGGGCGCCAGCGCGAATCAGATGAACTGCGCCAACCGCGGGAGTTCCGGCATCCGCTCCGCAGCGTCACAGGCCGCGATCGCAGCCTCGCGGGTGGCGAAATCCCCCAGGTGACGACCGGCGCGACGCCGCTTCAGCAGCCCGGCCGACCAGTAGTACTCACCATCCTGGTGAGCGATCCACCGACCGTCGTTCTGAACGAATCCGGCGTTACGCTGCTCGATCTGAAAGGCGCCGGTGTTGTTGCTGTAGCTGCTGCGGTTGTTACTGACGTAGGTCACTTCATTCTCCTCTCGCGCTTCCCTGACAAGAGAAACGATACGCCGCCTGACGTGTCGTGTCAAGCGACATCGGCCAGCGCGACCCGTACGATGACCAGCACAACCACACAGCACCTCCACCTGCCGGCCCACGGGCGCGGCTACCGGCCAGAATGCGAGCCCAGGGTGATCACGTCGCACACGTACGCGACCCGCGAGGACGTCAAGACGTCGCTCGACGTCGCCGAGACCGCGCGCACCGACGCGCAGGTCGATCGCGAGTTGCTGGCCGCCACCGACACCGTGAACACCCTGTGCCGCCGGACCTTCACCCCGCTGAACACAACCCGGTACTTCACGTGGCCGGACGTCGACTCCTCCAGTTGGCGACTCGACCTGGAGGAGCACGAGATCGTCTCGGTCGACACCCTGACCGGCGGCGGTACGACGATCGGCGCTGACGAGTACTACCTGGAGCCGGTGAACAACCCGCCGTACGACCTCATTGAGCTGCGCCGCGACACCGCGGCCAGCTGGGGCGCCGGTGCCACGCCGCAACGCAGTATCGCCGTCACCGGCACGTGGTGCGGCACCGTGCCGAACTGGCGCGACACGACCACGCTCGCCGCGTCCGCGCTCGCCTCGGCGACGTCCCTGACGGTCACCTCCGGCGCCGGGATCGGCGTGGGTGACCTCCTGTTGCTCGGCGACGAACGCGTGCTCGTGACGGGGCGCTCGTGGCTCGACAGCGGGCAGGACATCACGGCCGGCGTGGCCGATCACATGGCGGTCATCACGGTGCCGGTCGCCGACGGCACGCAGTTCGAGGCCGGCGAGTCCATCAAGATCGGCCCCGAAACGATGTGGATCGTCGACGTCGTCGGCAACGACCTGACCGTCAAGCGGGCATGGGACGGCTCGCAGCTGTCCGAGCACCTCTCGGGCGCCAGCGTCTACGCCTCGCGCCGGCTCGCCGTCGACCGGGCGGCCGGCGGCACGCAGCCGAGCAGCCACGCCGACGAGGCGACCGTGCAGCGGCTCGTGCCGCCGGGCTTGATCCGGGACCTGTGCCTGGCCGAGGCGATCACCGGCCTGCTGCAGTCGCAGGCCGGCTACGCGCGCTCGATCCGCACCGGCGAGGACACCGTGCGCGAGACGCTCGGCCGCGGGCTGGTCGACCTGCGCAAGGCCACCTTCGCGGCGTACCACCGCGCCGGCCGTACGTGGGCGGTGTAGCCATGCCCGAGGTGCGCGTAGAGATCAAGGCGTCCGGCCCGCTCGCCACCGGGCGGGACGCTGGCGCCAGCGTGCGGGAGTACGTCACCGAGGTCATGGCGATGGTGGCCGACCAGGCGTCCGCGGACGTGCACGAGAACGCCGACCGCTCGTTCAAGCGACCGACCCCGTACTACGAGACGCAGATCCGACGGTTCCGCCGCGGGCGCACGCAGGTCGTCGACGACCGCGGGGTGATCTACGGGCCGTGGCTTGAGGGCATCTCGGAACGCAACGCCACGACGCGGTTCAAGGGCTATCACCTCTGGCGTCGGGCGCGTGACAGCGCCGAGGCGCGATTCGAGCAGTTCGCGAAGCGTGCGTGGAGCAAGTACAAGGGGTGGCTGACGTGATCGATTCGAAAGGCGTGCTCAGTCAGCTGATCACGCATGCGCAGAAGACGGGGCATTTCGAGAAGGTCGTCGGTCACGAGCCGAAGAACGCGCCCGGGATGGGTATCACCGGCGCGTTCTGGCTCACCGAATTAACGCCAGTTCCGTCCCTGTCCGGCCTGGCCGTCACGTCGATCCGTCTCACCGTCAACTGTCGGATCTACACGCCCGCCATCGACACCCCCGGCGACGCGATCGACATCGGCCTGCTCGACGCGACGGACGCGCTCATGGAGGCGTACACCGGCGATTTTGAACTCGAATCGCAGGGCGCGACGGACTATCGGCTCGACCTGCTCGGCGAAACGGGCGTCTCGTTGTCGGCACAGGCCGGCTACGTCTCGGCCGACAGTAAACTGCTTCGCATCATGAACATCACGATTCCCGTCATCGTCAACGACACATGGTCCCAAGAGGGGTGAGAAGAAATGGCTAAGACCAGTGGCCTCGGAATGGGATTGTTCGTCGACGGTTACGATCTGTCCGGCGACATCGGGATGATCGACGGCATCGCTGGCCCACAGGAGACGCTCGACGTCACGGCCATCGACAAGTCCGCATTCGAGCGGCTCGGCGGAAAACGATCCGGACAGATCGACTTCACGAGCTACTTCAACCCGACCACGGCCCGCGCGCATCCGGTGCTGGCGACGCTGCCGACCACGAATCGGCTCATCACAGCCCGGATCGGCACGGCGCTCGGCGATCCGGCGGTGAGCCTGGTTGGTAAGCAGATCAACTACGATCCGACCCGCGAGGACTCGGGCGCGCTCACGTTCAAGGTCAGCGCGCAGTCCGACGGCTACGGCATCGAATGGGGCGTGCTCGGCACGGCCGGCAAGCGGACCGACACCGGCGCCACGAACGGGACCGGTGTCGACCTCGGGACCGGCACGATCTCGTTCGGCCTGCAGGCGTACCTGCAGGTGTTCAGCTTCACCGGCACCTCGTGCACCGTGAAGTTGCAGAGCAGCTCGGACAACGGCGTCGGCGACACGTGGGCGGACATCACCGGTGCCGGGTTCGTCGCGGCCAGCACGGCGCCGCAGGCGCAGCGCATCGCGACCGCCTCGAACACCGCGGTCGAGCGGTACGTGCGCGTCGTCACGACCGGCACATTTTCCGAGTGCACGTTTCTCGTCCAGGTGACCCGCAACGACACCGCCGTCACGTTCTAAGGAATACATCCCGTGCCCATCCACAATCCGTTTCCGCCGACCGGGTACCAGACGTTCCAGCTTGAATCGCCCCGCTCCACGCACCATCGCCGGGCGACCTGTGAGGAGGTGCGCTGCAACGAATTCGTGAACGGATGGCGCTCCGACATCGACACCTCAACCGATCTCGGGGCGATGCAGGCCGAGTACATCCGCAAGGGGTCTGGCCGCAAGTTCGTCGAGACGCAGATCGGGCCGACAATGGTGAGTTTCGCATTCGAGGCCGGCCAGCGCTGTTTCAAGTCGGATCAGCACACCGTCCACAACGACCGCGAGCCGTTCTACGTGGTCCGCGACGGCGACACCCGGGGTAACCCGACCGGTCGCCGTCGAGAGCACGCGAGGGCGGAAGATTGGGTCGAGCACATGAGTGAGGATCTGGACAAGATCCGGACCGCAAGAGAGAGAGGGTAAGGAAAATGGCGAAGACCTCGGGTCTTGGGTGGACGACGTTTTCCGTCGACGACAGCGGCGGCAACGTGCGGGACATCAAGAACGACGTGACCAACCTGTCGATCGGTACACCGCGCGCGGTGTGGGACGTGACCGGCATCGACAAGTCGGCATTCGAGCGGCTGCTGTTGCTGGCCGACCTCACCGTGACCGCGAACGTGATCTTCAACCCGGCCACGAACCGCAGCCACGACGTGTTCAAGACCGTGCCGAGCACCTCGGTCGCCCGGACCACGAGCATGGCCGTAGGCGGCGTCTCGCTGGCCGCCGAGGTGCTCTACACCGATTACCCGCTGCAGCGCGGCCAGGACGGCGCCCTGTCCGCCTCGGTGCCGGGCGTGCTCGCCGACGGCACCGTGCCCACCTGGGGATAGGAGAGGATCGACCCCGTGACCACCGCACCGACGTTCGACCGCACCGTTCGCCGGCCCGGCCGCCTGCGACTCATCACGATCGACGACCCGTCGTCCGATCTCGACGGCTTGCAGATGCTCACCCGTTCCGTCTCACTGGACGTGATGACCCGCGTTACCGGCGCCGTGCAGTTCGCCGGCCGCAAGAACTACTCGACCACCGACATGGCCGAGATCCTCGATCTTTTCGGGGCGTTCGCCGAATCCATTCAGCAGTGGAACATGACCGAGGACGACGACGAAACCCCGGTCCCGTGCACGGTCGACGGACTTCGCTCGCTCGAAATCGAATACGTCATGCAGATTCTTATGGCATGGATGCAGGGGCTTCTCGACGGTGGTGACAAGGATTTAAAAGACGACTCGAACTCTGGCGCACCTGTGCCGGAGGTCGAGATTCCGATGGTCGCCCTGTAGAAAAGCCGTGGGAACTCGAGCGGGCCGAGACCATCATCGGCCTGTGCGAGAGGTTTCATAAACTGCCGAGCGAAGTGCTCGCAGAGGATGTCGAGTTACTGCAGCTGTTAAGAATCGTTGAACTCGGGTCGCGGAAGAAAAAGGAGGTGCGGGACGGTGGCAACGAACAAGATTGAGATCGCGGTCACCGAGACCGGCACCGCCGCCGCAGCCGAGAAGGTGCGTGCCGTCCAGCGGGCGCTGCAAGCGATGAACCGCCAAGCCGCAAAGGTGCAGGTCGACGCAGACACGGCCGGTGCTGACGCGAAGCTGCGCGGTACGCAAGCCAGGGTGCGCGAGGTCAGCGGCAAGACGGCTCGCGTCAAGGCCGACGCGGACACCGCGGGAGCGGACACGAAGCTAGCCGGCACGCGGGCGCGCGTGGGCTCGCTGGACGGCAAGACAGCCCGGGTGAACGTCGACGCTGACGTGAACGCCGCGCTAGCGAAGATCGCGCTCGTGGGGACGGCGCTGGCCGCGATCGGCGGTGGCGGGCTGGCGCTCGGTGCGCTCGGGATGGGCGCGGCGGCAGCCGGCGGGCTCGGCATCGGGGCGATGGCGGTCGGCCTGACCGGGGTGGGCGATGCCGTCCGCGAACTCGGCACGAGCACGAGCAAGGCCGGCGGCGCAGCACGGGGGGCGGCCCGGGACAACCTCGCCATGGCGTCGGCGCTCGATCAGGTCGAGTCGGCCGAGCGCCGCCTGTCGAGCGCCCGGCTCGACGCGGCCGATTCCGACCGCCGCAGCCGCGAGCAGGTCCGGGACGCCATCTTGGCCGAACGGCAGGCGGCCGAAGACGCTGAGGACGCCGAACGCGATCTGAACCGCGCACAGCGAGACGCTGCCGACGCGCAACGCGACGTCAACGAAGCGCGCCGTCAGGCCAAGCGTGATCTTGCCGATCTGGCCGAGCAGGTCGACGACATGGGCCGGCGCGAGCGCGGTGCCGCCCTGGACGTCAAGGCCGCGAAAGAGGAACTCGACCGGGTCCGGCGCGACCGCCGCGCCACCGACACCGAGCGCGAGCGCGCCCAGCTGGCCTACGAAGAGGCGCTCGACCAGCAGGACGATCTCAAGCGCGAGGCGGGCGAGCTGGCCGACACGAAGGCCGAGGCGGACCGCAAGGGGGTCGAAGGGTCCGACCGGGTGCGGGAGGCGCAGGAGCGCGCCACCGCGGCGCTGGAGGCCGTCACCGAGGCGCAGGCGCGCGTGCGCGACTCGATCGAAGCGGTCGCCGAGGCGCACCGCGACGTCGCGTCCGCCGAGGCCGATCGGATCACCGCGGCCCGGCACGCAGCCGAGGCGATCGCGGACGCTCAGCAGGGCGTCGTCGAGGCGCACCGTGCCGTCGAGCGGGCGGCGATCTCGGCCGGCGGGGCGAGCGGCGGCGCGGCGGGTGGGGTGAACAAGCTCAAGCAGGCGATGGACAATCTGTCGCCGGCCGGTCAGAAACTCGCGCTGTTTCTGCGTGGGTTCATTGACGGCCCTCTCCGCGAGTTCCAATTCGCGGTGCAAGAGCAAGTCGCACCCGCGGTCGAACAGGGGTTGCGTGACCTGACGCCTCACCTCAAGGAGCTTGAGGCGCCGTTCGCTGAGTTCTCGGGCAAAGTGACCAAGGGATTCTTCGCAATCGCAGAGAGTCTCGCGCCGCTTGCCGGTTCGTTCCTTGAGGTCGCGAATGTCGCCCTTGAGGCGCTTGAGCCGTTGAAGCCAGTTCTCGATCAAGTCGTTGACGACATCGTGCAGATGCTTGACACGATGGTTGCGGACGGCACTTTTGAGGAGATGTTCAAGCTATTCTCCGAGTTGCTGCAAGAGATTCTCGAATATTTGCCCGAATTTCTTAGGCTCATGATTCAGTACGGCGAGACGGCCGGCCCGTCCGCGGTCAAGGTTCTGGAGAGCTTGCTGCCGTTACTGTTGGAACTCGGTGAACTGGCACTCCCCGCCGTGGTGGTCGTTCTTGAGATCCTGAACGGTTTGATCGTGGCCTGGAATGAGCAAATGAAGATTCAGAAGACAGTTGCCGAGAAGAGCGCGAAGGCAATCGTCGGTCTAAAGGATGAGTTCGGCGAGCTGCTGAGAAAGCTGCGGAACGCGCCCGCCTCGGTCGAGGCATGGATGAAGGATATTCGGAGCAAGATCGTCTCGAATCTGGACGCCGCTGCACGATGGATTGCCGAACATTCGAGCGCGTTCGGTGTCTGGGGCCCGTTAATCGACAGTCTCGCCCGGACTAAGGATGAGGTCTTCGGCGTGATCGATAGGATCGTGAACAAGATTTACGACATTGGCAACGCGATCGGTAACGCGATGGTGTTCCCGACCATTCCCGATTTTGGATTCCCCGGGTTCGCGAACGGTGGCGTCGTCGGTGCGGCCGCGACCGGCGGGCCGCGCGGCAATCTCGTGATGGTCGGCGAGCGTGGGCGCGAACTCGTGCGTCTACCGTATGGCTCGCAGGTGATGAACAACGGCGCGACCGAGCGCGCAATGGGCGGGGGCGGGGGTGCTCGTAACAGCACCGAGGTCGTGACGTTGCGAGCCGGCGACGCGCTGACGCGGATGCTGTTCGAGGCGATCCGGTCCGGTGTCCGCCAACAGGGCGGCAACGTGCAGCTCGTTCTGGGGACGTGAGCCGGTGACGACGTTCTCGCCCAAGATCGAGCTGCTGATGGGCGGCTCGTGGCGCGACCTCACCTCGCACGTGGCCGGTGCGGCCGCGGTGAGCATCGACCGCGGTCGCAAGTCGGAGGGGTCGACCACCGAGCCGACCGTGTGCCGCTTCACGTTGCTCGACGACGACCGGCACGGGGCCGGCAACTACTCGCCCCGCAACCCGGCCGGCACCTACTACGGCCAGCTCACCCGGGGTGTCCAGTGCCGTGTCTCGCTGCCGGCGGCCAGCACCCGGCTCTTTCTGATGCCGGCGACGAATAGCCACGCCAGCACTCCGGATTCCGCCGGCCTGTCGATCACCGGCGACATCGACCTGCGTGCCGACATCTTCATGAAGAATTGGACCAGCACCGGGAGCAGTGCTGTCTACAAGTCGTCCACGTACCGACTCGGGGTGACGCAGGGGCGCGTCCGGCTGCAGTGGTGGTCGGACGTCTCCACGAGCCACAACATCACCTCGACGGATGTCGTGCCCACGGCCGGACCGGGCCGGTTGTCGATCCGCGCGACGCTCGACGTCGACAACGGTGCCGGCGGCCATACGGTCACGTTCTACACCAGCACCACCGCGGGTACGGCCGGTGCCTGGACGCAGTTGGGCGACCCCGTGGTGACCACCGGGACCACGGCGATCTACGACTCGACCGCGTCCTTGTTCTGTTTCAGCGGAACCGCCTCGACCGGCATCGGCCAGAGCCTGGAGTGCTTCTCGCTGGCGGTCTACCAGGGCATAGCGGGGACGCTGCGGGCCAATCCGGTGTTCAGCTCGCAGACACCCGGGGCCAGCTCGTTCGCGGACGCACAGGGCAACACGTGGACGGTCAGCGCGAACGCTGCTCTCACGGACCGGGACTACCGGTTCTGGGGCGAGGTCATGGAGATCACGACCGACGAGGACTCGACCGGCAAGGCGCGTTCGACGCAGATCGTCGCCGCCGATCCGATGCGCCGCATCCTGGCCGGCACCGCCCCCTCCGAGTCCCCGATGTCCCGCGGTATCCGCGAACTCACCACGGTGGTCGGTTGGTGGCCGGGCGAAGACGGGCCGGACGCCACGAACCTCGCCAGCGGCTTGGAATCGCAGCGCGCCATGGCGATCTACGGCGACCCGGACATGGCGTCCAGCTCCGATCTGTTCCCGGGCGCCGGTTCGCTCATGACGATGGGTGACGCCACCCGGATGCGCACCTATGGATTCAAGACGTACACGAACACCGGCGAGACGCAGGTGCGATTTCTGCTCGCCATGGAAGGCTCATTGGTTGATGGCGTCACGATTATCCGGCTGTTCACCACGGGGACGGCGAAGCGGTGGGATCTGGTGGCGCGCAACACGGGCGCGCTGGAGATGCGCGCCTACGACCAGGATAACGCACAGATCCACGCGTCCGGACCGATCGCATTCGGCATCAACGACAATCACGTATGGTTGTCGTTGGAATATACGCAGGATGGCGCCGACGTTGATTGGAACATTGCGACGCTCGTCCCTGGCGCAACAATAGGCGCCGTCTTCGGGAGCACCGTCGCGGGTTATACGTTCGGCATCATCACGAACATTTACGTCAATTGGGATCTTAACGATTTCAGTGGCGTCACGTTCGGGCAGTTGCTCGTGCAGAACGACGTGACGGGATTGTTCGATCTGAGTAAGCAGCTGAACGGGAACACAAGCGAATACGTGGATCAGCGACTTGCGCGGATGCTGAACTTGGAGGAAGGGTTCGCGGTCGATTTCGTCGGCTCTACCGATGACGTCGATGATGCACAGTTGGGATACCAGACGATCGCGCCGCTATCGGAATCGATCCGTGAGTGCGAGACGCAAGACCTGGGGTTCCTGCTCGGCGCACGCAACTTCTACGGAATGCACTATCGCTCACGTGATTCGCTTTACAACCAAGACGCCGTGGTCAGTCTGGTCTATGCCGCACCGGCCAGCGACGTCCGCGACCTCGCCTCGACCGAGGACGACCGCGCAACGGCCAACGACGTCACGGTCACGCGGATCGGCGGCGCGTCGTCGCGCGCCATTGACGACTTCTCCCCGATGGGGATCAACGATCCGACGGAAACGCCGGCCGGCGTCGGGCTCTATCGCGTCGAATCGTCGATCTCTCTGGACGAGGACCGGCAGGCGCGCAATCACGCGGGCTGGCGGCTCCACCTCGGCACGGTGAACGAACCCCGGTGGTTGCGGGTCGAGGTGTGGGGCGAGCGCAGCGAGGTCAGCGACGTTCTGCCACAGCTGCGGATGGTCGACGTCGGCGATCGAATCACGGTTTCGTCGGTGCCGACGCGTCGACTGTTCTGGGATATCGATGCACTCGTGATCGGCTACACCGAGACGATCAGTAAGTATGAATGGCACCTGTCGTTCGTGACGATTCCTGAACGAGCTTGGAGGGTCGGGCAGGTGTCGGCCGGGCGACGCTGGTCGCCCGAGGACTCCGCGTTGAACGCAAGCCTCAATTCGTCGGCGACGTCGTTCGCGGTCAAGACGAACTCGGGCGCACTGTGGACCACGGTCGACGTGCCGCTCGATATCCTCGTGGGCGGCGAACGGATGACGGTCGGGGCGATCTCGGGATCGTCATCGCCGCAGACATTCAGTTCGGTCACGCGCGCGGTGAACGGCGTGACAAAGTCGCATTCGGCGGACGCAGCAGTCGAGCTGTGGGACCCGAGTTACTGGCCGTTGTAGGAAGGGGACGGGAATGCCTCTCGCAGGCGCATTGATGCGGACCGGTGACTTGGCCGTGAGCGTCGACATTCAGACATTCACAAGCACCGGCGGGAACACGTGGTCCATGCCGGCCAACTGCGCCGCGGTCTACGTACGCTGCTGGGGCGGTGGCGGCTCGGGCGGCGGCGTCGCCGCGACCGGAGGTTCCCAGATCGCGGCGGCCGGTGGTGGTGGCGGCGGCGGGTACGTCGAGAAGTGGTACGACGATCCGCAGTCGCAGCTGACGAGCACCGAATCGATCACGGTCGGCGCTGGCGGCGCGGCGGCGACGTCGGGCGCGAACAACGGCAACACCGGCGGGAACACGACGTTCGATTCACTCACCGCGAGCGGGGGCGGCGCGGGGCAGGGCGGTTCGGCCACCGGCACGACCGCGACGGGCATCGCGACGGGTGGGGCCGGCGGTAGCGGCTCGGGCGGCGACCTGAACGTGGCCGGCACGAACGGCGGCAACGGCCTCGCCTTGGTCGGCGAGAAGGGGGCCGGCAGCGTCGGCGGCCCGTCCGGTGCCGGCATGGCCGGCACCGCGGTGCCGTCGGTCGGCGGCTCGGGCGGCACCGGCACGGCCGGCAAGGTCTACGGCGGTGGGTCGAGCGGGGCGACCAACGGCGTCTCGCAGTCGGCTCGGGCGTCGTTGGCCGGCGGCAACGGGGCGGTCATCGTCGTCTCGTTCTGCACTGACGAGTAGGCACGGGACGGCCGGTCCGCGAGGCGTCGGTACGGCCCGACCAGGGCGCGCGGCGGTAGGCGCTTCGGGTCGTCCTGGACGGCTCGCCCGCGTTGCAGCCCGGCACCGACCACGTACCATCGCGACCGCTTCACCGCGTCCAGGACGTCCCCGAGCGGCGCGATGCGGTTCATACCCATGCGTCAGCCCACGCACGTTGCTCGGCAAGCCCGTCCTCGTGGGACGTCCGGCAGTCGCAGCACAGATCGTCATCGACCTCGGCGGGCTGCATCTCGCACCCAGCGCAAGGCGTCTCGTGCACCGCTCGCGCGACCGCCTCGGCGTCGCGCTGGTCGGCGTAAGCGTCGAGCTGGTCGACCAGCGCCCAGCGTCGCGCTTCGCGGGCGACCGCCTCGTCATGCCACCGGTCGTAGGCGTCGAGGTCCGTGAAGCTCACCGCGCGACCACGATCGTGGTCGGAGGGGCGACGTACGGGCCGTTGATGAGCTGGTGGGTGCCGAGCCCGAGCAGGATGCCCACGAGTGCACCCGCGGCCGGCACGAGCCGCCAGACGCTCGGCGGCGCGCCGCGTCGCGAGGCGGTTCGCTTGAGGTGACGTGTCATGCGACGATGGTTGCATGACCGTGACGCATACCGCAAGACACCGCAGGAGGTGAGTCGATGGCCATCAAGTGCCCGTTCGCCCAGTGGCGTCCGCTTTCCGACCAGCAGACCGAATCGCGAATGACGTCTCACGACATCGTCTGCATCCACACCATGGTTGGCTACCTCCGCTCCACCGACACGATGTTCGGCAAGAACGGCTACGGCGGCACCGAATCTCACTTCGGAATCGGTGGGATCTGGGGTTCCGACCGGAACGATCCGCCGCTTGACGGACATCTCATGCAGTGGCAGGACCTCGCGTTTCAGGCCGACGCGAATCTCGACGGCAACCCGCGGACCATCTCGATCGAGACGGCCGACAACGCGCCCAAGAACGCCGCTGACATCGCCCGTTGGACCCCGGCGCAAGTCGAGACGATCGTGCGGCTGATCCGGTGGCTGTGCAGCACGAAGGCGCACGCCGCCTGCCCGCCCTCATGGAAGTGCCACAACGAGGGCATCCCGATGACGCTCATTCCCGACACGAAGCCCGGCCGCCGCGGACTGGCCCTGCATCGGCAGGGCTGCAAGCACAGCAACGGCTACGGCGTGAAGGGCGTCGCGGGCGTGCAATTCCTGGTCGAGGGCGGCGAGAAGTGGTCGAGTTCGACCGGTAAGGAATGCCCGTGCGACGAGCGGGTCGAGCAGTTCGTGAACGAGATCATCCCGGCACTGAACGTCGTCACGCCGGCACCCGACAACAGCACCACCGAGGGAGAGGAGACGGCGATGGCGCTTTCCGACGACGCCGTGAAGCAGATCGAGCAGGCGTTCTTCCGCGTGCTCACGCAGCCGGTCGACGCGGCCGGCAAGCCGCGGTTCGCGATCACGTGGGACGGCGAGCAGGATCCGAACATCCGACGGCGCTCCGTCGGCGGCATGCTCACCGTGCTGGGCCGGCGCTCGGCGCTGACGTCCGAGATCCGCTCTGCGCTCGGCGGCATCGCCGCGCAGCTGACCACGCTGGCGCGCACCTCGGCGGACGGCGCGACCTCGGCGGAGGTGGCGCGGGTGGGTGAGCAGGTCGCCGCGCTGCTGGCCATGGTCGATGACCTGGACGGCGAGATCAGCCACGGTGCCGAGGACTTGCCGAGCAAGACGATCCGCGTCGGTAACGGCGGGTAGGGGCCGAACCGTGCCAGACGAAGCGATAGTCCTGCTGGTCGGTCTCGCGGTCACGATCGTGACCGCGTCGCTGGTCGCGGTGCTGCTCGGCAAGCTGCTGCCCGAACGCACCCATGACCGGATCGTCGGGCTGCACAAGATGATCGCCGACGAGCGGGGCGCGACGCTGGCACTCGAACGCAAGCGCAACGACACGCTCGACGCGCAGAACGGGCAGTTGCTCGAACAGTCCCGCACCGCCCAAGCCCTGCTTGAGGCGGTGCGGGATCAGGTTGCCCGTCTCGACGTGTCGGCGCGGCGGGACGGGGGCGGCTGATGCTCGGGTGGCTGCGGCGGCGCCAGCACGTCGAGGCGTTGCGCGAGCAGCTGGACGCCGAGCGGGCCGAGCGTGAAGCTGCCGCCCGCCGACTCGCCGAGGCTGAGCGGCAGGCCACCGAGGTCACCGCGCTGACCCGGTGGCACCGCACCGAGCGCGCCCGCAACCACATCGCCGACGATCTCGATCGGGTGCTCGGCCGGCGGTCACCGGGCTGGCAGGGGGAGTGAGAAAATGACCCTCATGGATGCTCTCACTTGGGTATTCAGGTCCGCTTTCCTGCTCGGTGTCGTAATTGGGGTTCCTGCCACGATTCGTTACCAGCACAGGACGCACGGGACCTGGAGGCGGCGGCCGGCCGGTGTGATGCTCATGCTCCTGATCGCAGGGTTGACGCTGACCATGGTGGCGGTGGGCGTCCGCGTACTGATGCGCGCCGGCCGCGAGCTGCTCGGAATCGCGATTCCGGAATGGGTCGATCTGGCCGTGCTGTCGTTCAGCGCGGCCGGCGTCTACGCCGTGGTGTTCGGCATGGCGTTCTGCTGGTGGCTGGTCGAGTACCGGCAGCCGGATTACTCTCCGGACAAGGCACCACCCGACAACGGAAAGGTAGTTCCGATGATGAGCAACGGAGGTTCGGGCCGGCCGCGGTGGCGGTCGTGGCCGTTCTGGAAGGACTTCGGCGAGCGCGTCGGCTGGACGGCGGCGCAGGCCGCCGTCGCGCTGGTGAGCGTCGAGGCGCTCGATCTGCCGGGGTGGTCGATCCCGCTCGCGGCGGCCGGCCTGGCGGCGCTCAAGGCGTTCGTCGCGCGGCAGATCGGTGACGAGGGCACGGCCAGCACGGTCCGGCTGCTGTGGACCGAGCCGCCGGCCGACCGGCGCGAGCACTTCTGACCCGACGTCGCCTCGGCCCGGGCGTACCCTGGTCGGTGGAGCCGCTACAGATGGCGGATTCGCTGGCAAGTGGTGCTGCCTGGCACGCAGTGAACGGCCCCTCGCGATTGGATCTCGTGAGGGGCCGTTCGGCGTTCTATCCTGGTCGCGACCGGCAGTGGTGCGGCGGGTCACGGGATGGGGCACCTCGGCGGCGTCTCCGGTCGGGTGGGCGGCTTGCCGGGGTGCCCCGCTGCCGTCCAGGCGGCCCGTCAGGACCGCAGCAGCATCGCCCTCCGGCGGATGCCGGCCCGAGCCGTGTCGAGACGCCGCAGCGCGCTTTCCAGGTCGTCGACGGCTAGCTGCACGACGCCGGCGTGCGCGTCCTGCATTCGTTCGAGCCTGACCACCTCGGCACGCAACTGACGCGCGGCGCTCGTGATCGGCCCGAGCAACGGACCGATCCGGTCCGCCGTCGCGGCGAGTGCCCCGGCGAGCCGTTCCGCCTCGCTCACGTCGACGACACGACCTGCGCGTATTCGTCCAACTTGTCGGCCGCCGCGCCGAGCTTGCCCGCGGCCTCGGTCAGAGCGTCGACGGCCAGCGCGATCAGGCCGCTCGCCTCGGTGACCATCAGGCCGCCCGAGATTGCCGCGAGCGCGCCGCGCATCTCGTCCAGTTCCTTCCCCGTGCCGTTCAGTTCACCGCTAAACGCGTCCCGCAGCTGATTCGCGAGGTCACCGCAGCGACCCGCGATCTCGTTAGAACTCATCATTCCGGTCTCCATTCCTTGAGGTTCTCGGCCGAGTCGTGACAGTAGACTCGACATCCGTCGATCAATGTGAGCGCTTCGTTCAGCGCCGATACCACGTTGCAGAACTGCAGTTCTGCCGAGGCGATGATCCCCGCGGCGCGATCCAACTGCTCGGTCGCGCTCATGAGCATGACTTTAGAATCATGGGCGGTCCGCCCGCCGCCGAGGTCAAGAATTGTCGCAACGACGGCATCGAACGACGTCGACAACAGAAGCGCAGCGACCGTCATCTCCGACGTTTTCGACGCACCACCCTCACCGTGCGCTTTCGCCTCGCTCACGATCTTCGTGACGTTCGCGATTCCCTGCCCCAACAGCTCGCACCGATTCCCGGCGATGCCGAAAAGCTGGGCGACCTCGTCTTCGTACGTCATCGGTCGAGGGCGAGCACGACGATCGGCAGCTGCTCGACGTCGAGCCGCACAACCTTGCCGGCGAACGCCGCGTCGATGGCCATCCGTCGGATGTCTCGCGCCGCGTGCAGCAGGTCGGCGCCACCGTCGACCGCCGCGATCACGTTCACCCGCGGCCCGAGCCGGCCCGAGGCGACCAGCCGGCGGCGAGGCGTCCAGCCGCGGTCCGGCGGGGGCTGATCGTGGCGCAGCTGACCGGGCAGGACGGCCGGCGACGGGTCGGGCAGGGGTGCGGTCGACCGGAGCGCACTGACCGACACGGCCTCGCGCCAGCTGCGGGCGGCAGCGCCGAAGAACCCACCGTGCGCCACGTCATCGCCATAGATCGGGTAGCCGGTCAGATCAATCAACTCGTGCATGCCGCTCACCAGAGCACCGGCCATGTCGCGATGATCGAGACGAGAGCCGCGACAGCCAGCACGAGCACGCCGACGGTGCTGTTCGCCAGCGCCCACGGAGCGCGGCGCCAGCGCGCCAACCGCTGCAGCCTGGTCACCGGGGCGGCATGGCGCGCCCGAAGGCGCACACGGGGCGTCTCGTGCGTCCAGGGCAGCAAGACGACCTCGGTGCCGTCCAGGCCGTCGACGACGCCGGTCACGCTCTCCGCGACCACCTCGGCGGCGATGCGCGGCCGAGCGGCCCGCAGCACCCGACGCGCCTCGCGGACGGCGGCAACCGCGGCCAGCTGGCGCCGGCACCACCGCCACGCCCGCAGAGCGCCCGGGACGCGGCCGGCCGTGGTGCGCGCGGTGTTCAGGGTGGCGCGCTGCAGGGCCGTCCACGTGGACATGTGGTTCATGATTCCCTCCTCATTTCTGCACTGACGTGCCCGCCGCGGGAATCGAACCCGCGGCAAGAACCATTCGGGCTCAGAGCTGTTCGATCACGATCGCGTAGTTCTCCTCCTCGAACTCGAAAAGGATCTCCGTACCGCCGTTCTCCTCGGGCGAGCCGAACCGGCTGTCGGCCTTGAGCATCTTCAACAGCTCGGCCATGACATTCTCCACGCCTACTTCACCTCCTCATTCTCCATGGTGCTGACGGCGGCGATTTCCGAGGCGTTCACGAAATAGCCGCGTCCCGTCTCCTCATTGTTGATCGTCACGGTTGCCGTCCTTCCATCATTGACAGCCTTCACCGCCTTGTAGAGTGTCTCGACGATGAACGTGAAACTCCCCTCCGAGTCACAGTGAATACGGTCACGGTGGCCGGACTTGTAAATGATGTCGACGAACGGCATTGCGCTTACCGCCCCTTTCGCTTGCACCACTCGCAGGTCTTGAATCCCGCCCGCGCCTCGTCTCCGAGCATGGCCGACCCGCAGTAGCGGCAGGGGGTCGCGCCGCCGTGAGCGACGACCGCGGCGCGCGTGCCGGCCGCGATGCCCCGCAGCTGCATCGCCCCGAGCGGCGGGGCGCTCGGGGCGTAGTTGCCCGCGACGATGTTGGTCAGGTAGCCGAACGCGAGCACGTCAGGCGCCACGTCTGGCACCTCGTCAAGCATCTTCGTGACGGCCTGGCGAGCGCTGTCGTAGCACCCGCGCTCCGTCTTCGGCCAGGCACTCACGAGTCGTCACCACCGCCGTCCTTGACCAACTCGACCGAGCCGCCCTGCGCCTCGAACGTGTCCGTCGTCCATTCGCTGATCGAGACCGTGCCGGGGTCCTGGTACCTACTCGTCGTGTAAACCTCGTACGGTGCCAATTCGTGCGCCTTGCCGATCGCGTCCTCTTCGCTGTCCGCCTCCACCGTCACCGTGAAGTCGGCCAGCGTGACGAGGCTGACGCGGTAGCGGGCGCTCACCGCTCGCCCCGGTTGGCGCGACGGGACTTGTTGGCCACGCGGCGGCGCGCGTTGCGGCGCTCGCGCTCGGCGCGGGTGATGTAGCGCGACGGGCCGGGCGCACCGGTGTCGATGCCCATCTCGCCCATCGCCTTACCGATGGCGAGCATCTGGCGAATGGCGAGCGTCTTGCGGCTCTTGCCGCCGCGCATCGCCTGCTCGTAGATACGCGCCTGCTCGGACTGCGACGGATTGTTCGTGATCGTGTGGTCGACGCGGTTGTTACGCACTCTCTCTCCGATGTTGTCGTGGCGGATGTTTCGAGTGCCCCGGGGCCGATCTGCGAGCGCACCCCGGGGCGGTGCCGATTACTTCCAGAAAGAGCCGAACAAGCCGATCACGAAGATCATGTCATCACCTCCTTTTCCAGGATTACCAACCGCTCGCGACGGAGATGTTGACGACGGTCGTGCCGAGCTGCGCCGCGTGCTTGGCCGCGTAAGTCTCGACGTCCTTCCGGAGCGCGCCACTCTGAAAGTAGCCCTCGCCGTTCGCCAGCTCGATCCAATAGCGACGCATGTCCGTCTCCCGCTCTCTCGTCTCTGCCTTGTCAGGATTTCGAGTGCCCGGGCGAGGAATCGAACCCCGCTTCACCGCCAGCGCCTAGGGCGCCGGTCCGGGCCGGATGAATTAGACGTGTCGCGCTCGGTTGTGCTCGGCCGCCGCACGGTCGGCCAGCTTGCGTCCCTCGACCGTGCGGTTCGGGTAGCTGGCGGACAGCCATGCACAGGCCGAGCACTGCGCCTGCCAGTAGTCGGCATCCCGGTTGCCGCTCGGAGCGTGCAGCCGGATCACAGTCGCGCCAGCCATTCCGGGAACGGGAGCGTCGGTGTCTTGGCGGGTGTGGTGAACACGGAACACCGCGTTGGTCCACAGCTCGTTCGCGAACTCCCGGGCTTCGGCCTCGGTCGCCCGGCCAGCCGAGCAGTGGGGCAGCACGCCGCGCTCCCCGCACTCCCGGGCGACGATGAACCGGCCCTTGCTGCCCTTCTCGCCGGTGTCCGTGATCGTGATGCTGAGCTTGATTCCGCTGTGCTGGTAGGCCGCCACCGTGGTCATCATGTCCGCCCCTCGCTCTTTCGTGCATTTCCCTGACGAGAAGAACGATAGCGCGCCTGATGCGACACGTCAAGCGACTGCGGACGATCGCCCCGCCCCCGGGCCGATGCGGGGCGGGGCGACGTCGTGGACGCTGCTACAGCTGCCCGATCAGAACGGCGGCACGCCGTCCGGACCGGCCGCCCACGGGTCCGTGGGCGGCTGCTGCTGCGGAGCGCCCTGCTGCTGCGCCCACGCGTTCGGGTCGAACGGCTGCGACGGGGGCGCCTGCTGGACGTACGGCTGCGGTGCGTACTGCGGAACGGGCTGGCCGCCCGGGTACTGCTGGGGCGACGGCTGCTGAGGCGCGGCAGGCGCCTGCGCAGCGGCCTGCGCGGCCACGAACGGATCCTGCGCACCGCGGGCGTAGATGGCCGGCAGGGCGGCCTGAACCTGCGCCACCTCGGCGGGCGTGGCGTCCTTGAGCACCCACGCCCGGCCGTCCTTGCCGACCCGTCGGACGAACCCCTGCCCGCGGCCGACGTACGGCTTGAGGGCCGACACGATCCGGCCGCCGGTGATCCAGCACTCTTCGATCAGGGTCTGAGGCTGGCACGGCGTGGCGAGCTGCTTCATGCCGTCGTCGCGGGTCACGTGCGTGATCGGAGCGCCGTCGAAAAAGATCACGTCGCCGTCGATCCGGTCGCCGTACTCCGTGCTGCTGGTCAGCTTCCTGGGCAGCACGAAGACGAGTCGGCCCTGCAGGTCCGTCAACCGCGGCTGCTGCACGGGCGCGGACTGGTCGAGCTGCTCGTTGGAGACCATGCCGGGACCGGCCGGCATCGGCGGGGGCGGCGCGGCCATGCCGTGCTGCGGCTGCGGCGCGTACTGCGGGGCGGGCTGACCGTAGGGCTGCGGGGGTGCGGCCGGCGGCGGGTAACCGGGCTGCGGGGCGTAGCCGTACGGCTGCTGAGGCTGCTGCGGGGACGGGTAGTAGCCGGGCTGTTGGGTCACGTTGCGTCTCGTTTCTGTCGGTGATCTGTCGTGCGGATTTCGTGCAGGCTATGCGTTTCGGGTTCGTGTGTGTTGTGTGTGAGGCAGTTTCGCCACATGCCCAGGTGGACGGAGCTACAGATTCCCTCGTGAATGGGAACTCCGCGTGAGCGGCAGGGGTTCGAACCCTGTATGCCACGAACGAGGTCGACTCGCGACGGCACTACGCCGTCACCTTCGCTCACTCTCGCGTCGCGAACGCGTCGTGGCATTCCCCTTACGGTCTCGCTCGCCAGCTGTTCTACGCCCGTCGCTATCTAGATTCACGGGGCGAGGTCGCCATCCCGGCACGTCTGCTCGTGCCATGCGGGTGCTAGGTGGGATTCGAACCCACAACCGTCGGAGACACAATCCGATGCTCTACCAATTGAGCCACTAGCACAGTCCCCCGTCGGACAGTCGCAGTCCGATATCACACTCTCAGCCATCGTTCCTTACCCCGTTGGGGCGGTAACGTCCGACTAGACCGAGGATAGGCGTTCCTTCCCGGGGGTCGATATTCAGTTGTCGAGGGGGTCGGGTAGGATTCGAACCTACGACCTCCGGTCGCGTCGCTTTCGCGATGGGCCCTGCCGGCGCTCTCTCCAACTGAGCTACCGACCCCGTGCGGCTGTTCGAGGATCGATGCAATCCTCAGGCTGCCATCCTAGCTATCTCGGACATCACCCACTGTCACGCGCCACCGCTACGATTGCGGGCCCGTTTCGCGAACGGTGGGCCAAGCCGCGCCCGTACTGAGTCTGTGGGGACAGGGCGTTACTGCAGTCTCGCTACCGGAAGCAATTTAACGTGAGCCGGCGACACGGCGGGAATCGTCATTCCCGCGCTTCCGATGCGAGACCGGAAGGTTGCCGGTCCGGAGTCCTGCGCCCGCCTGCGGTCGACAGGGTGTCCGGACCTTGCAGCAGGGGGCGCCTTGATGGCGCCGGTGTCACGCGATGCGGTCCCGGTATCGCGTACGGGCCCTGCCGGGGGCGGACGGTTTCGGTATCTTGTCAGGGAAACCGAGGAGGGGATGTCCGCCCCTAATGCGACGCCGAGGTTTTCACTCGGACTTCACGTCAGCTCACCCCTGATCTGACGTCATGGCGCTTGCCTTACCCTGGGGGTCGACTTTCGCACCCGTCGCAATTCTTGATGCACTGTAGAGTTGTGGTTTCGCTTGGCTTGTTTTTCCCTGACGAGAAGAACTATGCCACGCCTGACGCGACGTGTCAAGCACTCGTTCCGGGCCGCTGCTGCATCAGCTCGTGGGCGCGACGCTGCACGGCGTCAGCCACCGCGGCGGAGTAGAGCCCGGCCGCGTTGGCGGCGGTGATGACCCCGGCGAGCTGCTCGGGCACCGTGCAGTGCCGCAGACGCGTCAGCACGTCGCTCTCATCGGTCGGCGGGCCGGTCGGCGTCGTGCCGTCGGGCGCCGCGGAGACAGGCGGGGCACCCGTGGAGGGAGCAGTTCTCGAAGATCCGGTGTCGCCACCCGGCGCCGCCGTGGCAGGCGGGGCAGTGGACGGCGGCGCCGAGGTGGACGGTCCATTCCCATCCGCCGATGGGGTCGCACCGGCCGGCGTGGGCGTCGCGCCAGCAACCGGGGCAGGCGGCGGCGCGGGGTGTCGCTGGGGCGGCAGGGGCCACGTCGATCCCTCCGGGGGCTGCGCGAACAGGTTCGGCGGCTGCGAGAAATGCCGGTACGCCTGCGCCGCCCAAGCCTTCGTGCTGTCGTCCAGGTCCTCGGCGGTCATCATCGCGTGGGCGTTGCTGGCCTGCGTCGCACCGTACGAGGGCCGGCCGCAGGCGTTGTGCACGATGATCGTCGGCTGCCCGTCGACGTCCGGGAACGCGACCGGCTCGGGGCGCCAGCCGGCCGCCATGGTCGGCTGGTTGAGGGGGCAGCGGCAGTAGCACGTGCCGTCCGGCGCGAGCGCCTGGAGGTGACGCACGCTCTCCGTGACGATGTCGAGCGCGCTCGGGGCCGCCGCAACGGCGCGCTCGACGAACTGCTGCGCCTCGGCCTGGACGTCGGCGGACGGCACGGTGGCCACCGACATCGCCTGCTGCTGTTCGGCGACGGGCTTGCCGCGTCCGCGCTCGACCGGCTCGTGCGGCCTGACGACGACGGGGGTGCCGTCACGGTCCTCGATCACGGCGTTGCACGAGCGAGCCTGGTGGCCCGGCACGCGGCACTTGGAGCACGCGCGCTGCTTGCGTCCCGTACCCTGCTCGTTGCCGGCCGACGGGGGCGTCTGCGGCTGCTCCGCGGGCGCCCCAGTCGGCGCAGGCGCCGTCACCTCGGCCCCGTTCGGGCCGGCGACGTACGGCACCGGCCCCTTCTCGCCCACGAGTTGCTGCCGGAACCGCTCGACGGCGATCGCGTCGCTGGCCGGCAGCGTGTCGGTGCGCCCGTTCGCGTCGTGGGCGATCACGCCCGGGGGGACGGGAACGGTGCGGGAAGCGGCGACAGTCGCGCCACCCATACCGCCCTGATGCAGAACGCGCACCTCCGTGCCGTCCGGGCGCTGCGCGGCGGGAACGGTGGTCGGGATGCCGGCGGCGGCGTGCTGCGGGGCGACGACCTCGTTCGGCTGCAGACCGGCCGCCACCGCGGCGGCGATCGACGGCTGCAGCGGCGTGCCGGCGGCGATCGGGGGGCGGGCCGACCAGTTCTCGTGCGCGGCGACGCGGCCCAGCGGCAGAAACAGCGCCTTGTCCTTGCGGGCCGCCTCGACCTGCAGCGCGAGCAGGGCGTACCGCCAGCCCGCGGCGATGTCGACGGCGATCAGCTCGGCCGAGTCGCCCCCGGACGGCACGTGCAGCACGTAGGCCACCTCACGGTCGACCGGGGGCGCCGGGGTGTAGCGCTGCAGGTGCTCGTGCCACACCCACGGGCAGTGCGCGTAGAACGCCAGCTGGACGGCGTACTCAAGCTGCGAGTACTCGGCCGGATCCTGACCGGTCTTCACGTCGACGATCGCGAGCCGGCCCCGGACGCGCCGGACCTTGTCGAGCCGGCCGGCGCGGCGCAGCTGCGGGTGCACGACGACGAGTTCCTGCGCCAGCTCGGTGCCGGCGCGGTACTGGCGCTCGGGCAGCTGCACGTCGTCGCGGCGCAGCAGGTTGGCGTACGCGGCCAGCATCGGCCCGTACCGGGCCTGCTCGTCGTCGGTCAGCTGTGGGATCGGCAGGCCGGCGTCGTGAGCCTCGGTCAGCGCGTGGAACGCGGTGCCCTCGTTGGCGGCGATGTCGTTACCGCCGGCCGCGAGCGCCTGCGGGCGGATCTGGCGCAGCAGGGTGCGATCGGCCTTGCCGCGGGCGTCGCGCTTCGCGGCGGCGGCGACCGCCATCGCCCGCAGGTCGGGGCGCACCGCCAGGCCGGTAATCAGGTCGTACTGCTCGGAGGTCTCGATTCCGGTCCGGGCGGGCAGGATGCCGGCGAAGGTGCTCGCGCGCTGCATGCTGACGCGTACGCCGGGGTTCGGTGCCGGCACGAGCGGATCGAATCCCGGGTCGGCGATCGGCGGGATGTGAGCGGGCGGCAGGGGCAGCAGGTAACGGCCCTTGTGGTCGAGCGGCACGCCGGTCTCAGGATCGAGCTGGCGGTGTTCGAGGCTGTCAGTGGTGTTGATGGTCGGGACGATCAACGGGATTCCTTCCGTGAGGCGGGGGGCGCCGTGACGAGGGGTTGGCTACGGGGCGCGGGTGCCGCAGGTCGGGTAGGCGACGCCACCCGGATTCGTCCAGCTCACCGTCACGTACGAGTCGGCCCGGTTGTCGTAGTAGCCGTCCGGCGTGACGTAACTCGACCAGTTGTTCGCCGGGAACGGACCCCACGTGCCGCGCAGCGTGCCGCCCCCCAGCGTGTAGTGCCGGAACGTGGCGGTCTCGGCCGGATCGGTCGAATCCTGGTCGGTCTCGAACGCGACCGGCGTCCAATAGATCGTGTTCGCCCCGCCGTAGACGACCGAGCTGTTCTGCCACTTCACGTGAGCGATGCCCAGGTTCGTGCCCGGAGCGTCGCTGAAACACGTGGTCCACACGTGGTCCACGGCGTTGGCGGGGGCGATGCCGACGCCGAGGATGAGCGCCACGGCGGCCAGCATGACGACCACGGCACGGTTCAGGGTCTTGCGCATGAGGTGTTGCTCCCTTTCGCGAAAGGACTACCCGCATTCTCTTGCGGGTTACTAGGTGACAATCGGGCCATCAAGGACACGCATCGAACAATCGGCCCTGTGACGAATGCCGATGCATGCCCTTGATGGCTCGATCAGGGCGACCCGAAATGGTAACCGCAGGACCCACCGCCCGAGATGGCCCCGGCCACGAAGCCGGACACGGCCGAGCGGGTACCCCACGGGCCGGTGGAGTAGGCGCTGGCGTTGGCGGTCGGCGTGCTGTAGTTGACCGTCCCGAGCGCGTAGGCGCTGCCGGCGTAGCTGTAGGCCTCCACGCGGGAGAACGGGTAGGCCATGGTCTGGTGGATCACGCCGCCCCGCACGGCCCGCCGGGCGCCGGTGTCGGTCCGCTTCTGAAAGTCGTACCAAGCGGTGATGGTCACCCCGGCTGGGCACTGGCCCACGATGATCTGACGCGGCAGGTTCTCGATGACGTTCGGCCCGTCGGCCGACGCGGGCGCGACCGGCCACAGCGACGCCGTGGTGAGCGAGAACACCGCGAGCACGAGCGCGATCAACTTGTTGGTCCTGGACAAGATATGTCCGCCTGTCCTTGTTAGGGAGTGCCCCCGGCCCGACTCGAACGGGCCGCCCTCCGGGTAATTGCTTGCTGGCGGGGGCGAGTCTTGCTATTCGTTCAGTTGCGCATCGTGCGCATCGTGGCCGACGCCTTGCGGAACATCTCGGAGTTATCGGCGACCGGGGCGCCGGGCTTGTTCATGACGCTGGTCTCGATGCCCTCGCCGTAGGTGGCCACCGACCATTCGCCGGTCCTCTGGCAGTAGAGCGCGTTCAGGTCGTTGCCGTTCCGGTCCTTGCCGCCCCACGCCACCATCTTGGCGTTCGGCCGAAAGAAGCCCTTAATCTCGATCATTGTCTCGCTCCGCTCTCTCGTTTCCCTGACAAGAGGAACTATACGCCGCCTGACGTGTCGTGTCAAGCGGCCCCGTAGTGAATCGCACGAGATCTCGGGTATTGTATCGACTTTCCCGAGATCGATCGCCGGACGGGCGGATGTCTCTCGACATTCGCACAGGTTGTACCCGGCCGGAAAGCTTACGGTCAGATCCAACCCCGCGCTCGCCATTCGGCGTCACGTCGGGTCAGGTAGTCGAGGCACGAAGGGCAGGTCACCTTTTCGCGGACGCCGGACTGCGGGAACGAGAGGCCATCGTTAACGCTACGGAGGTTGTTCGTTCCAGGCTCGTACTGCGAGCACATCGGACCAGGAGCTGAGGGGGCCGGGTAGTGCATGGTCATCGTGCTCATCGTTTCGCTCCGCTCTCTCGCTCTCCCTGACGAGAAGAACGATACGCCGCCTGACGTGTCGTGTCAAGCGGCCCCGTAGTGAATCGCACGCGTGGCGCGGGCGCAGGCGATGAGGTCGCTCATCTGGCCTCGGGTGGCCCCCTGCGGCGGGGGGATGCCGAGACGTTGCAGCGACTTGTACTGCGTGTCGGTCGGTTTCTTCGTGTCGCGCCACGGGGCGGCGGCGTTCGCGAGTTCGGGATCGACTTCCTGCGCCCGCTGCTCGGCGACGGTGCGCGCCCACTCGTAGCTGACCCCCGCCACCACGGTGGACGGCCAGCCCCGGGCGTCGACACGGACGGAACGCACATCGTGCAGCCCGACGCCGTGCTGCGACGGGACGACGTAGATCGCATACTCGGGCGGCTTGTTCACCAGCGCCCATGGGTTACCGCCGGTGCCGCGCGCCCGGGCGTGGGCGGCCCGCTTGGTCTCGGGGCGCAGGTCGCGGCAGAGGATGAACGGCACGCCGCCGTAGGTCGACAACCATGCCGAGGTGACGCCGGCGAACGGGTCGAACTCGCGCGCCACGACGTGACCGGCAATGGCCGGCTCTTCGTCACGCGGCGCGGCCTGCTCGGCGCGCTCGACCGCCTCGGACAGCAGTTCGTCGTCGGCCAGCTCGTCACCGTCGTCGAACGCGCCAAGCGTCAGATCCTTGAGGCCGACGAGCTTGTGCTTGCCGGCCGAGCCGACCAGATCGAGCAGCAGGCAGTCGGCCTTGACCGCATGGGTGATCGGGTTCGTCCAGGTCCGCACGCCCCGGCCGACACCCTGCTGAAAGAGCGCCCGGGACTCGGTCAGGCGGCCCCACAGCACGCAGGACAGCCACGGTGCGTCGAACCCCTCGGTCAGCACCATGCAGTTGCTCAGGATGTGCGGGATGCCCTGCTCGGCGAGGCGCCGCGAGCGCTCGTAGTACTGCGCCCGGACGTGCAGCGGCGTCGTACCGTCGACCACGTCGCAGTCGATGCCGGCGGCGTGGGCGATCCCGGCGAACTCGTGAGCGGTGGCCACGGTCGGCCAGAACGCCACGGTGCTGCGCCGCTCGCCGAACTTCCCCCACGCCTCGAACGCCTGGTCGAGGGCACGAGCGTCGTGCAGCATCTCGCCGAGCTGGCCGGCCTGCAGGTCGCCCGCGGTGCGGCGTAGGGACGAGATGTCGAGCCCGCGTACGTGGACGCGCCGGCCGCGGATGTCGGTCAGGTAGCCACCGCGAATGCCGTCCAGGATCGTCCAGCGGGCGACGACCTCGTTCCACAGCTTGCCGAGGTGCTTGTTGTCCTGGCGCTCGGGCGTGGCGGTCACGCCGAAGCTGCGCACCCCGCGCTGCTGCAGCGGCGTCGTGCCGCCGAAGTGGTCGAGGATCTCGGCCCACTTCGTGCCGGGCGCCGCGTGGTGCGCCTCGTCCGAGCCGATCACGACGACGTCACGGATCGGCCGGCGGCGCTTCTCGTTCTGGAGGGTCTGCACGCTGCCGACGACCAGCTGCCGGTGATAGTCGTCCTCGCCGGCCTTGACGATCCCGATCGACAGCTCGGGCATGATCTCGCGGAACGTGCGCACTGCCTGCTGCGCGAGTTCGTCGCGGTTCACCAGCCACAGCGCGCGCCCTTGTCGGGCGTTGTCGGCGACGGCCCTGAGCGTGCGGGCGATCAGCGTCGCGCTCATCACGGTCTTGCCGCCGCCGGTCGCGACGTCCCATAGACAGCCGTTGACGACACCGCTACCGGTCGCCCGTTCCGCGCCGTTCCATGCCGCCTCGGTCGCGCTGACGATCGCCTCTTGGTAGGGCCGGATCGTGAATGTCACTGCCGCACGTCCGGCCGGTGCCACGTCAGCCACGCCCGCCCGCGGCGAGTGATCTCGAATCGCATGTCGGCCGCGGGGCCGAAAGTGGAGATGAATCTGAGGTAGAGCAATCGAGTCGAACCCGGAAGCGTCAGTGGCCCCAAAAGCAACTGCCGCAACGTTTCCACCTCGCTTTCGATCAGGGATTCGACGCGATGACGCGGGTGATCCGCTTCCATTCCGCACGCCCATGGGACTTCGACGGATTGAACGACCAGCACCCGGCATTGCTCGCTATCGGGGAACGGGGCGAACACGTGCGTCTCGTTGAGGCTCGCCGGTCTCGACGCGTGTCGGAAACCGGCAGCGATCCGCTCGTGATGGGCGGCAAGATCGGCGTAGTAGTTCGCGCCGCCGTGACCGCACTCGGCACACGCCCACCCCTCGCCGGCCCTGGGCGCGTACGCGCCGGACCAGCTCACTCCGCAGTGCGGACAGCACGGGGCGTCCTCGCTGTCGTCTCCCTCGTCGCCACTGACGGCCTTGAGCGACTCGTCGGGGCCGGTGTGCTCGGTCAGGATGCGGCCCCACGTAGCGGCGCGGGCCGGGTTCACAGCGAGTCGGATCGCAACATTGAACAACTCTCCGCGAACGGTACTGTCC
>JACCDR011001767.1_pt1 | contig 40054 bp, 67 predicted proteins | sample 7446431 | NCBI WGS metagenome assembly JACCDR01 (sample SAMN15323443, study PRJNA562643) | freshwater metagenome | isolation source: river surface water | place: USA:Blue River Watershed | collected 2017-08-17
GGGCGACTTCGATGGTCTCGGCGGGCGGCAATGCGCGGCTCTTGGCGGCGACCAGATCGAGCGTGACGCCGGTTTCCGTGGCGGTGCCCAGCGGGTAACGGCGGCCAGCGCGCAGAGCTTGCGCGGTCTCGCTGGCGCCTGCGGTGGGCAGGGCCTTGGTCTTGGCCTTTCCCAGAGGCTGAGCGGTGTCGAGTTCAACGGCGGTGTCGGCTAGGACCGGTCCGGTGCCTTGAAAGAGGGTGCGGGCGGTCTCGACGCTTTCCGCGACCCCCAGCGCCTTGGTCTTGATGGTCGTGGCGGATCGGCCGGTGTCGGTTTCGGTCGCCGGGTTCAGGGCGGCGGTCTTGCGTCGGCCGAGGGATGGTGCGGTGTCGGTCTCGATGACGGCGGCAAGCGCTGCGGTCTTGGCAGGAGTGGCCGCGGTGGGGCTGTCGGTTTCGGTCGCTGTGACGAGAGCGCGGGTTTTGCGGACGCCGAGGGGTTGGGCGGTCTCGGTGGTGGTGGCGGTGGTCAACGGGTAGGCACGCGTGACCGTCAACGGGACAGCGGTGTCGGTGGAGGCCGCAAAGCTCACGGCCGATCGCTTGGCCTTGCCGACCGCCTGGGCGGTATCGGTCTGGGCGGCGGCGGTGATGCCGCGCGAGCGGGTGAAGCTCAGAGCCTGCGCAGTCTCGGTGGAGGCGGCGACCCCCAGCGCCTTGGTCTTGACCTTGCCGAGATCCTGCGCCGATTCGGTTGAGGACGCCGGCAGTAGCGCCTTGGTCTTGGCGTGTCCCAACGTCTGCGCGGTATCGGTCTGGGCCGCGGTCGTCAGCGCCCGGCTCTTGGCCTTGCCGACCGCCGGGGCGGTGTCGTTCTGGGACGAGATCCCCAGGGCCTTGGTCTTGGCCTTGCCGAGAGCCTGCGCCGACTCGGTGGCCGCCGCGATCCCCAGTGCCTTGGTCTTGATACGGGACAGCGTTTGTGCCGTCTCGGTCGCTGCGGCCAGGGGCAGGGCCTTGGTCTTGGCCTTTCCCAGAGGCTGAGCGGTGTCGGTCTCGGCGCCGATGCCCAGCGCCTTGGCCTTGCTCTTGGCAAGGGCCTGCGCGGTGTCGGTCTCGGCGGCGTTGGTGAGAGCGACGTCTTGGTTGGTCGTGGGCGTGATGTCGACCATCAGCCATACGGTCGACACCCGAATGCGGTTGGTGCCGACGGCAGAGATGATGTAGCCGATTTGAGCGCTGTTGATGGTGGTGATGGTCCAGGCCGACCCGTCGGGATCGGTGTGCGCGATGATCGGCGAGTTCCGGGGTTCGGCGTTGGCGTTGGTGACCCAGGTGGTGGAGTTCGGAATGATCGCCGATGATTGGAGAATCGTGCCGCTGGCCGCTTTTTCGAGCTGGAATTTGAATGCGGTGGTGGCATCGGCCGAAGGCGTGTTGGTGTACCGGCCGCCGACGTGGACGCAGTTGACGACGCCGCTGGTGATGCCGGAGACGGCGGCGATGTTGAACATGTCCTGGGCGTTGAGGGTGCCGGTGTCACCGCTTTGCGTGTAGTCGGTCGCATCGTTCGGCGGTGTTTCGTCGACCAACTGGTACGAGGTGGCGTCGCCGCCGGTGACGTTGTCGGTTTTCCGCCACCCGTTGGCGTCGCCCTGGGCATTGGGCATCAGTGTGAGGACGACGCCGTCGCCTAGCCAGGAATTCCGGAGCGAGCCGCTGCTGTCGTTGGTTCCCCAGTCGGCCCAGTAGGCATCGAGAGTGCCGGTGGAGATGGATCCGATGAGGACGCGCGCCCAACTCGCCTGCGAAGAGTTGGCGCCGGAGGCGAAGGTGGTTCCGTCGAGCTTTGCGGCGACGGTTCCGGGGTTGGTAGAGGCGTCCAGCTCCAACTCGATGCGGTACCACGTGTTGAGACTGAGCGTGGCTGATGCCGAACTGCCCTGTGATGATGCGGCGTTGAGCAGGACGATCTTGGACGTGGAGTTGATGAATCGCAGTTGCGCACAAGGATTGTTGGCGGTGTCCGCGAAACGCATGATGGTGTTGTCCGCCGCGGGAAAAGAGGCGAACCGCACATAGGCACGCTGGTAGACGTGGCTACTTTGGTTGGAGGTGAACAGGTGCGCGCGGACGAATCCGTTACTCGCTGTCGGGTTGGTGCGCAGCGCGTAAGGACCGATGCGCGTCACCGTGTTCTGAATGGATACGGTTCCGGTGACGGAAGCGAACTCGACGCCGGTGGTGAGGGCTTGGAGGGCGAATCCGGTCATGTGCAGGTTTGACATGAATTCGACCTCCCGCCGACGTCGTTATGTTTTGAAGAGACGGTCGTTAGGCGGCGGAGCTGGCCCGGTAGAAGTCGGTGACGGTCATGGTGATGTCGCTGCCGTCGGGGGTCACCGCGAAATCGTGTTTCGTGAGCGGGATGAGGTCGGAGTCCGTGCCGCCGGTGGTGTCGGGGTCGTAACAGATCACGACGGCCGAGATGGCGTTTCCGGTGGCGCCGGTCCACACCGGGTCGGCGAAGTCGATGTCCACCCGGTCGTTGGTGTCGTTGACCGTGACCGTGACCGAGGTGATCGTCTTGCGGCCCATCGTGGTCTGTTCGTTGGACGCGCCGGCCAGTAGCGTGGAAAGGTCGTCGTAATCGCGCATGGTCGCGTCGGAGACGATTCCCGAAGTCTCGATGGGGACGATGATCAGCGCGTCGTTGGACGCCGGCAGGGAGGCGTAATATGCCACGCGCCCCAATGCGATGTTGAAAACGATGTTTGCCATTGGGGTTACTCCCGGGTGTCGAAATCGATCTCGATGACGAATCCGTCGGTGTCGAGTGGGGCTGAGTTGGCCGCCGTGCGCTTGATCCACAGGGCTCGGACATGGCCGGCCGGGATGTCGCCCAGGGCGATGGCGGTGCCGGAGCTGGCCGCGGTGGAGAAGCTCACGCCGGCCGGTGCGGTGAGCTGAGTGGCGCTGGTAGCCGCCTGGATCGAGGTCGCCCCCTTGGCGGAGGCTGCGGTGGGGTCGACACCGAGGGAGACGGTTGCGCCGCCGCTGATCTGGCTGTACAGCCAGGCGGTGACGCCGATGGCCGTCAGGGTGGCGTGATTGTTCTGGACGAACAGGCAGCGGTAGTCCGAGGTACCGGCCGCGTTCTCGACGCCGGTGATGTTGTCGAAGATGTTGTTGTCCTCGTCGGGGTCGACCGTGCTGGTGGAAACCCATTTACCGAGGCTGGCGTGGGGGTTGGGCTGGGGCACGAGGGCTCCCCCGGCGGCGGCCGGGATGGACAGCATCAGGGCGAGATCCGAGGGAGCCACGGCCATGGAACGTTCCAGTTCTAGGTGAGGGACATCGTGAGGTTGTTCGCCGCGATCTGAAGAGACTGACCGGCCAGGACCTGCATCGGCTCATCGAGCTGCCACCACGCCAGATAATTGCCGCCCGGCCCCGATGCCACGGTCAGCAGCGCGGCATAGGTGACGGGATCGGCCATGTCCACCGAGAGCGGACCGAAGGTGATGACACCGGAATTGCCGATCACCGCCGGATTGGCCAGCGTGGCGCTCCCCCAGGTGAACGTCTGCCGCGCATACCCGGACGTGGTCAGCTCGACCGCCGCGACCTGAGACACGGTGTTGGCGTCGGTGATCACATCCGTGCACAGCGCCAGATAGACCGTGAACGGGGGAGAGAGCGTTGCGGCCTTGCCCAACGCCATGTTCAGTGCCGCCTGCTGACCGAGGTTGGCGAACTCACCCGGCACGTTTACCTCCCCCGCGCTTGGTCTTGATCTCCTCGAACCGAGCGCAGAAGACCGGAACCGGCAGCGTCAGCGACCGGGTGATCTCGCCCTCCTCGAAGGTGAACAACACCGTCGGCGTGCCGTCATCACCTACGCCCGGCGTCCCTGGCTCGACCACGGCCTGAACGGTGACCTCGACGCCGGCCGGGACCGACCCGATGCCCGACCCGTACCCCTCGCGCAGCCGCCAGGGGACAAGGCCGGGCCGCAGCGCCTCGGCATCGTCGTTCAGTGCCACACGAACCCCTTCTCCTCCAGGTGCTCGGCGACGAACCGCGGCACCTTGTACTTGCGGCCGGTCTCGAAGTCGAACGACGTGCCCTTCCCGATCGTGACTTGTTCCAGGTCGCAGTTGACCCGGATCGTCACCTCTTCGGGGAGGGCCTCGACGGTCTCGGCGACCTCGACCCGGGCCTCGGGCTTGGCGGTGTAGTCGACGACGGTGCCGACCCGCTCAGCCTCGTTCTGGGCGTTGATGAGCGCGGTGGTCCGTGCTTTCTCCACCAGCTCTTCGGCGTGCTCGGCGGCCTTCTGTTGGGCGAGGCGTCCGGTGAAGTCCTGCGGCCTCTTCTGCTGTTGTCCTCGTGCAGCCATGTGAGTTCTCCTTGTATGTCACGGTCGTGTGGTTCGGGTTTCCCGGCGCATTCTTTGGAACGTTCCAGTGAATGGCCGGAAGGACGCTAGTTCGTCTCCGCGACGACCACGGCCTGGTCGGTGATCAGACCCAGACCCCAGATCGCGTACCAGGCGAGCGCGTGCTCTCGGCCGAAGTCGAGGATGCCGCCGTCGCGCAGCTCCACCGGCAGGGAGATGGCGTGGCCGAAGGCGTTGTCGCCCATGAAGACCGACTGGTAGACGTTGTCGTCGCCGGTGCCGCCCAGGATCGTCTTGACCTGGGTGGTCTGGATGAAGACGACGTCGTTGATGCGCCCGATCTCCCCCAGCATGAAGTTGCCCGGGGCGGCGTACTTGGTGACCTCGATCCACTCGGGGTCATCGCGCAGGCTCCGGGACTGGTGCGGGTGCACGAACCCGACGTAGGTCTCGCCGAGCCGCGGGACGTTCTTGGTGGCGAGGGTTTCGGTGACGTCCTTGGTGACGGCGGCGGTCATGCCGAACCCGCCGGTCAGGCCGGCGCGGTTGGCGGCGACGGTGCCCTTGTCGTAGGGGCTGATGCCGGTGGCCGGGGAGACCGGGGAGGACAGCTTGTTGTAGCCGTACAGGACGGACGAGGCGGTCAGCAGCGTGTCCCGTGCGGAGACGTCCAGATAGAGCGCCATGTTGCGGCCCAGCAGACGCGAGGCCGAGGCCATCACGTCGTCGAAGGAGGCGTTGAGCAGCAGCTCGGTGACGGCGACGGCGTAGCCCTGCTCTGCTACAGTGATGGAGAACTGCGAGGCGGTCAGCGGATGCGTCTCCATGCGGATACCCTCGACGAGCTGAGAAGCCGCGCCCAGGTTGTTGTACCGCATGAAGTTGATCGTGAGGCCGGGCTGAACGCCGAGTTCGGTCTTCTTCACGGCGAATTGCTCGAACCGCAGGATCGGCATCGACTGGAAAAGAATCTCCTTCGACCAGATGGTCTGGATCGCGGGAGAGAGTTGGCTGTTCGAGCCGGGGTACATGGTGGGGGTCGGCGAGAGGTTCGGCGTACCCGTGATGGCGTTGGCCATTTTCTAATTTCTCCTTATCCGTACAGACCCTGGTTGGTCTGCTGGTTTCCGCCGATCAGCTTGCCCCGGATCTTCGCCCATTCGGACATCGGCATGTTGCGGATCTCGTCCTCGGTGAGTTGACGCTGCCCCATCTCGTTCTCCAGGGGCCCCGTTGCGGCGTAGCCGGCGGTGGAGACCCCGCGCATTTGTGATCGCTGCGCCTGCTGCGCCTGTTGTACGCTCGCGGCGATCTGCTCGCTCTTGACGCGGAGTTGGCCGATGCGAGCCTCGACTTCCTCCCGCGAGGAACCGTCGATCAGGTCGAGCAGTTCCGGCGCGATGTTCTCGGTTTCTTCACGGGCGCGCTGCGCGATGTAGGCGCGCAGTTCGTTGTATTCGCGCTCTTTTTGGAGCACGATTCGCTCCTGGTCCCGTTCCGCCTGGAGCTGCGCGAACCGGTTGTTCCACTCGGCCTCGCGCGTTTCGATGAGCTGCTTGGCGGTCATCTCCTCCTCGGCGGCCTTGCGCTCGGCCTCCAGGCGGGCCTCGTCGGCCTTCTTGGCGGCGTCGAGTTCGGCCTGGCGGGCGGCGTTCATCTCGGCGAGCTGCTGCTCCACCGTCTTGAACCGATCCTCCGCGGTGGAGAGCCGTCCGTAGAGCTTGTCCTTCTCCTCCTGCCGGATCCGGGCGACCTCTTCCTCGGTGAACAGTCGACCGACGGCCGGCTGCGCAGAGATGTCGCCGATCGTCAGTCCTTCGGAGGTGATGACGGTGGGGATGTTGCTCGGGCCGTCCTGAGTGCCCTCGGTGAAGGGGGCGTTGGGCGGCTGGCCGATGTTCTGGTACGTCACGGGACCTTCTCCTAATCGGTGTCGTTGTCCGGGTTTCGGCGTTGGGGCAGTTTGGTGCCGTACGCCTGTGTCACGATTTCGGCGAGCAGTTTCTTGGTTTCTTCGGATGTGATGTCCGCGAACGGAGGTGTCGGCGGAGCGGGTTGAGTTGTCCCGGCGGGGCTCGAATTTCCTTCAGATGCCGAGTCTTGCGGTACCGGGGAGGCTTCCCCTTGGGGAACCATCCCGGTGAGCGCGAGGATAGAGCTGGAAATTTGAGAGCGTATAAGTTCGAGCGCGCCGGCTTCCTTGGCGTCTTCGACCATCTCGTCGAACAGCTCTTGCAGCTTCTCGTCGGCGAACTCTTCGCCCAGGTCCTTGAGGGCTCCGCGCTTGGATTCCAGGCCGAGCGCCATCTTCGCTTGAATCTCGTTCAGCTTGATGAGCTGGTCCACCGGTAGCGGCGGCGGCCATTCGCAGGAGACCTGGTAGATGGCCGGATCTGCGGGGTCCAGGACGAGCGGCTGGTCGTCTTGCAGAATGCCTTCGGTAGAGGCGTCGTACAGGAGCGTTTCGGGCTCGAAGCAGAACAGGGTTCGGAGTACGAGTTCGTTGACGCGCTTGAGGCCGGCCGAGTATTGCCGCTTCTTCATGGAGTAGCGGCTCATCATCGGCTGGTATTGGATGGCCAGTGCGACGCCGGAGGTGTTGGAGACCGGTTGGGCTTGCCCGAGTGCGGTTTCAGGGACGCCTGTCATCTCGTGCATGGCTGTTTTCAGCAGCGCGAGGTAGGCCATGGGGCCGCCCAGATCTACACCGTTTTCCAGGTTGTAGACCTGGGCTTCCTTGGGCAATCCGCCCCAGACCTTGCGAGGGCCCTTCTCCAGGTTGGACGCCTTGGCACCGACGATGATGGTGACGGGCGCGGCATGGTAGGAGACGATGTCGGAGACATCGGTCGCTTTTTCGTTGTACTCGCGATTGAGCGGAATGACCTGATAGACGTCCGACTGCCCCCAGGGTGACCCTGACACCGGGACGTTGGGGATGTGTACGACGGGGATCATTCCGATGGGATTGGGTCGCTCGTCCAGGAGTTCGTCGTTCACATACTCCTGGATCGTCATGTCGTCAATAATCTCGGTGTACGTGAAGACGTTCCGGGTTCCTTCTGCGGTCCGGCCCCAGAAACGATACTTGATTTTGACGCGGAGCATCCGGTCGCGGTCGTGCGGGTGCCATTCAGGGAACACGTAGGCGGAGTTCAGCGGAAGGATGCGGACACGGCCGGGGTGGAATCCATCGGCGGGGTCGGTCCATTGCGGCTCGTAGGCGATCTTGACGAATGCATCCCCGCTGATTCCGCCCTGCTGACCCATCTCCCACAGGACCTGCTCTTTGGAGTTGTCAGTCTCCCAGACGCGTTTGAGGAGGGCGGGGACGATGTGCTCGAACTCGCGTGCGCATTGAAAGTGCACGCTCTTGCCGAACGTGAAGTTGTTGATGAAGTCGCCGAGGGCTTGGACGTAGTTGAAGACGAGCTGTGACTCTCCGAATTCCCGCCGGTAGGCCCAGTGGTGGCCGAGGTAGAACGCCCAGGCGTTGGCGTATCGGTTGAGTCGTGGGCCATGGACTTCGAATTCCTCATCCGACAGCTCGACCAGGCCGAGGGGGGAGATGGAGATGGCGAGGTCTGAGCCGGCGGCTCGCATACTCGGGGAGTAGAAGTCGATGGCCACGTCTAAGCTCCGAATCTCCGGTCCCGGTAGACGCCCGTGATGCGGTCGGTCGCCTCGGGTTCGGGGTTGCCGCGCGGGTTGCGGCTGGTGACGCGCTGAAGAGAGCGCTTGGAGACCACGCCGATGGGGGTCCCGTCCGGGTGGGAGATGTGCGCGAGCGACTGACTCCGCGTTCCGCCCTCAGCGGTGGGAGTCAGTCGCACACGGGTCCCGGCTGGCAGATCGCGGCCCTTGTCTAGGCCGACCGGGTGGAATTCGAAATCCCAGTTGGTCCCGGCCATGGCGATCAGTCGTAGACCTCGGCGGGGTTGCGGCGCTCGTACCGGCGGCCGTTGCGGGTGACCTGCTGGTAGCGGACCTCGGCGGCCTGGGTGTAGGAACCGTCGGAGAACTCCTGGAGCATGGCCGGCGCCTCGACCCAGGCGGCGGACCCGACGTGGGCGCGCTGCTTCATGGTCTCGTCCGGCCACTTCTCGTAGACGTTGGCGTTGTGGTTCGGACGGCCGGGCGCGGTGACGTACCCCTGCATGACGCCCTTGGCGAAGTCGTTGGGGACGTCGGTGTCGGTGGCCAGGCCCTCTTCGAAGCGGAGCGGACCGCGGCGGGCCAGGTTCTGGCCGACCTTCTGCTCGTAGCCGGTCGTCTGCCGCTCGGGGTAGCGGGGGGTGGGCGCGAGCGGGGAGCCCGAGGACGCCGAGTAGCCGATGGCCATGTGGCCCTCCTTGATCGCGAAAGAAGCTTCTCGGCGCGAGAGAGTAGGGAGGGCTACTGGTCTTGTGTTAATGAGGTGTTGTAAATGCGAAAGAGCCCCGACTCCCCTGCGCGAGGAATCGAGGCTCTCGACAGCCACAAGCGATGGAACATGTGCGGAACAGTGAGAGAGGGTACACCGCTTCGGTGCAACGACAAGGACGACGCGGTGCACCCTCCCGGGTGTCGGACGACGCAAGGAGCTTTGACAGCGGATCCGACGAGAGAACGCTAGCAGTGCTCAGGGGTACATGGTGGTCCTTCCGCTCGACGCCAGGGTCTCTATGAGGTAAAGCCGCGGAGGCCACGTTACCGGAAAGTGCGGAAGCCCCGTCCTCGGGCAAGGGCGGGGCTTCCTCGGGCAGCGTGAGCGTCTGGATAACTCACACTTGATGTGCGACAGATCGTCACCTGGACCGGGACCATCGTGCCGCGTGGAAGGACACGCTCTTGCGAGTTGTCCTTTCGGGCGTTCCGAACGTATCAGGCGTCGTCGGCGGCTGTCTGGGAAATCGCGACTTCCTCTGGTTTGTGTTCGATGATGTCGCCGGGCTGGCACTTCAGGAAGGTACAGATCCCGGCGAGGGTGTCCCAGCGGATGCCCTGGACGTGCCCGTTCTTGAGTCTGCTGAGGTTGACGGTGGAGATTCCGACGGCCTCGGCGAGCGTGACGTTGGTGATGCCGCGTTCTTCCATGAGTCGGGCGAGGTTGACGATGATGTCGCCGTGTTCGGTCGGAGGCATCAGACGACCTCGTCTTCGAGTTCTGCGCCGCGGCCTTGAAGATTACAGACGACCATGATCGTGGTGAACAGCGACAGCATGAGATAGGCCGTCCAGGCTTCTCCCCCGCGGAAGACCTGGAGATCGTGCGCATGCTGGAAGTACACGCTCTGCGCAGCCTGGGCGGCGTAAGTGGCCAGGTACGTGAAGAGTCCCGTGCCGGCGATGAGAGCGAGCTTGTGCCTTGCCAGCTTGAGGAAGCGGACGCCGCGAGGCTTGAGCGCGACGGCGAAGAGCAGACCCATCACCGTCGACCACATGATGGACAGGGTGATGAGGGGGAGCACCACCATGAATCGATCCCAGAAGGTGGGCTCGATGATCTCGAAGGTGATGGCGTTGATCTTCATGGAGGCCGGCGGCTTCGCCGCGGCGGACATGACGAAGGGAAGCTGCGGGTGCAGCAGGCCCTTGACGATGTCGAAGGCGATATTGGAGCCGACCATGGCCATGGTGATGATGGGGAAGATATCCGCGGTGTCCAGGCGCTTGCGAAGTTTGCGCGCGGTGGCGAGGTGCTTCATATCGTGCAGCGTAACGTAACGTCTAGCGATACGCAACGTGTGGCGATACGTCAGCGGCCTATGAACGGCGAGTTGGACACCTCGACCTCGGGCATCTGGACATCGACGGTCATGCCGCAGGCGATGGCGAGGCTGTCGGCGTAGTCGTCGTGAGCGTCGGCTTCCTTCGGCGCCTCGGCCAGCAGGTACGGGCCGGAGAAAATTCGCTGGAGATCCTCCATCTGCTGCCGGAACCGCCGATAGGTCTTGAGCTGGCGGGTCTTGGCGTGCATGGGCCAGCCGATGAGCCGGCGGTCCATGAGGTTGCTCAAGTGCTTCCAGCGCTTGGACTGGCTGGATCGGTCGGAGGGGAACGGCTGGATGTGCACGCCGGGGAACAGGACGCGTAGACGGGAAATGACCACATCGCCCAAGCCGCCTTCGTCCACACCGATCGCCATGACGTTGTAGTTGGACAAGAAGTCAACGATCCGCTGGTACTGGATCTCCCAGTCGAGGCCGGTGAGGTCGAGCCAGTTCAGGATGCGGTGCTCAAAATTCCCGAATTCGTCCGGCCGGTCCCAGTTGACGTAGACGACAGTGATGACGGTGGAGTCCTGTTTCCGAGCGGGGTCGATACCGACCAGAACGGGAGTCTTGTGCCAAGCGCGGATGATCTCCATGCTCTTGTCGCCCAGCTCGTCGAGCATCTGGGCGGTGGCGAACTGACCTTGCTCCAGCAACCACATGAGCTTGTAGGAGAGCTTGAACTCGTCACTGTCCTCGCCGATGCGGAGCATCTCGCGCTTGACGAATTTTCCGTAGTTCTTGTTGTACTTGGCGGCCTCGCGCCAGTCGGCCTCGAAGTGGACCCGGCGAGCGCCGCGTTTGAGCTGGCTGCGTTTGTTGAGCTGGATCTGCTTGTAGAAAACGTTCTTCTGGTAGTGGGGGGTTCCGGTGAAGACCATCGTGGCGTTGGTCGAGGCGCCCATGGGCCCGATGGACTTGTTGACCACGCGTTCATCCGCACCCTGGCACTCGTCGATCAGGATCAGGTGGTAGGTGCGGCCTTCGATCGTCGCCCGCGGGTGAGCGGTCTGCCGGCGCACCAGTGACCCTCCCTTCAAGGTGACGGTGCGTCCCTTGCCCTTGATGAGTTCGTTGATATCGGGGTCGGCCATGAGCTGCTCGGCGCGCTCGCTGGTCAGGCGGGAGACGATACGGCCGAAGAGGGTGTCGGCCTGATCATCGACGGGGGCGAACGCTCCGACCCACAGGCCCTCCTTGAATTTGCCCATGAGGTCGGGATAGACCTTCGCCAAGATCGGGAAGAGGATCATGCAGGCGGCGGTCACATTGGCCACCGTCTCGCTCTTACCGGACTGTCGGGAGAACAGGGCTGTGATGGCGGCGCCGTCGCCGATGATGAGGGATTCGATCATGCGGTAGGCGAACGGCCGCTGATAGGGGTAGAGCGGGTGGCCGGACAGCTCGTCGACCACGAGCAGGACCTTGTTGACGACCGAGTCGACGAATTCGGCGGTGAGCTGGTCGAGGAGGACTTCGGTGTCCAGCCGGGCCTGGCGCTCGGCCTCGGTCTCATCGGCGTACTCACCGGTCAGCTCGTCCAGCAGTGCTTGCGTGGCCAGCCGCTCAGCGCGCTCTTCCTCGGTCTCGCGCTCGTATCCCGACTCCATGCCTTACCCCCGAATCCGCTCCATCGGCGGCTGAGGGTAAGAAGAGAGCCCCGAACCCTGTGAATAGGGTTCGGGGCTCATGGGAAGTCGGTCAGACGAGGTTTCCGCGATCAAGGAGCACGGTCTTGACGTGTTGTCGGGCGATGCCGACCAGCTCGCCGATCACCTGCTGCCGAAGGTTGCACTCGGTGTACATGAGGCTGACGAGGTTGTCGCGCACCTCCTCGCGACCCGTCTTGACCAGCACGCATTCGAGCGAGGGGCAGTAGGAGCCCACGCTCTGTCGGCTCGTGACCCAGGAGACGAAGGCGCCGCATCCCGTGCAGTATTTCTGCACCAGCCCGAGGTAGCTACGCCCCGTAGGTGAAGAGTCCGCCATCACACAGCTCCTGGAGGGTGCTTTCGGTGAGTTTGTTGAGGACGTCGGCCAGCGTGTCGAGCGCGTCGAGGGGGACCTCCACGCTGGTGCGGTAGTCCCATACGTCGTCGGCCTCCGTCTTCCCCTTGTCGACCACGACGTAGTTCGCGAGCTGGGGGAAGGCGCCCATGCACCGTTCGTCGTCGGGCTCGATCCTGCCGTCCGGATGAGTCTCCTGGAGACGGAGGAGGCTGATCCGTTTGCGCATGTTCGGGTTCCGCGGGATTTCGGCCAGGACGCGGCGCCATGCTTCGACGTTCTGTGCGGGATTCGCACGACCCACGTCGACACCTCCCCAATCGCTCTGCTGTAGGCAAAGGAATGATAGCACGCTGTTGCGTCGCCAGAACTGTCAAAAGCCTGCGTGTACACCTATGCGTATGATCCTCACTCTGATCATCGTGGTAGGCACCGTCGCATCCGCGTTCGTCGGCGGAAGAAGCTTGGCCCATCAAGCCCTCCGGAAGCTGCTGTACGAGGCTCGACTGGACGCCAGCCAAGCCCGCCACCCTTCCGGAAGATCACGTAAGGCGCTGTAAAACTCCGCCCGCATCCGGAAGCATCCGCCCACCCACGACAGGTTCCGGAAGCACTCGCCGAGGGGAAGATCGTTTCCGGGAACGGAAAAGCCCCACCACGTTGGCAGACCTGTGAGAGTCAACGTGGTGGGGCTCATCTCATCGAATCCCTACATCCCCCGCGGGACGCATCAGACGACCGCAGGATGCGGCCACTGCCCACGAAGAACCTCACGGGCCTGCGCAACGGTGGACCGCCACGCACGCTCCGTCTTGCCACCGTACAGCCTCACCAGCGCCGGAGCGACCGGGTCGGAAAACGGGTCCCCACCAGCCTCGGCGAGCTGCCGAAGGTAGGCCACGGCCCTGTCCACATCTTCCTGCGTCTTCCGCTGCCGCCGCGGCGGAATTTCCGTACCGGAACCCTCAGTAGCCTTCCGCTCACCTTCCGGAAGTTCTACAGTGGACTCGTTCGCTTCCGCGGGGACCGGCGCGGTGTTCTTCGGAAGTCGGGCAGTCGAGGAGGGCGATCCTTCCGGAAGGTCCGGCCTTAGCGCCGGAGAGGGACCTTCCGGAAGGATCGTCTCCTGAGGTTCCGCTCGTCCCCACGCCGGAACCTCCGCCGGCGGAAGATCTGATGCACCTCGCGCCCCCGTCGAGGATTCCGGACCTTCCGCCGGCCCAGACATCGCCCCATGCAGCAGACACGCCACCACGAAGTTCGGCACCGCCGACACCAACAACGTCACCACCATGTGCACCTGCCCCGGGTGCAGCATGTGCGAGATCGAGTTCAGCAACAACGACACACCGACCGCGAACAGCGCGTTGTTCCGCGCATGCTTCTTGGCCTTGGCCCAACGGTCGGTCGAAGGGATCCCCGCCCACCGGATCGTCGAGACGGCCTCCCACGTCACTACGGCCGCCGGCAACAGCCACGCCAACCGCGGCTCCCACCCGATGTCCTGCGCCAGCTCCATCTGCGTCGCCACACTCGTGGCAGCCGCCGTAATCAGCGCGAACGGCACGCCGAGTTTCTGCGCGGCCCGAGCCGCCGGTGTCATAGAATCAGTACTGCGGTTCTGCATCATCTACCCCTAGATGGATGGTCGACTGCGAGAGCCCTTCCCGGCGAATCGGTTGCACGACACCGGGAAGGGCTCTCTCCATTTACTCTTCGTCTTCGACGCGATCCAGCGTCCAGGCGTCCTCGGCCCCGGCGACCAGCGCCGCACCCAGCAGACGAGCCAGCAGCTCTTCCGTCTCCTCCTGAACCCTGTCCGTCTGACTGCCCGTGAACTTGCGCCGGGCGACGAATATGCCGTTGAGCTTGACGTCGTAGCCGCCATAGTCCGAGTGTGGGTCGGCGGGCTCGTAGGTGAGGTACAGGGTGTGCATGGGAACGCGTGCGCTCATGTTTCCTCCAGAATGACGCCCATGGTCGTTTCCGGGTCCCAGCCGTACATCTCACGAATCGTCTGCTCGCGTCGGAGCATCTCCGTGCGCTCGGTTGCCGGGGATCCGCTGAAATCGTAAGCGCCGCCGGGGCAAGGGATGCCTTTGGAGATCTCGTGTCGACGCACGATGCCGCCCTGGAGAACAAAGACCGTTCTGGTGCAGTACTCGTACGGGCACTGCTCACGTCGGCGGCCGGGAGTGGGCGCGGGGACCTGAAGGGGGGTCATGGTGCGAGCCTAGGCGGCATCGCTGTTGACGGTGGGGTCGGTCCAGCTAGCGAGTCCGCGCGCTGAGGCGAACATCAGCAGGCCGCTGAATTCCTTCAGGTCGTAGGAGTCGCGGACGCGGCCGGGCAGCGGGGGTGCCTTGTCGGTCTCCGCAGAGATCCAGGTTTCGAGGTCCATGGGGTGCTCCGATTCAGCTCCGAGCAGGCCATACGTCTCTGACCTGCGGTTTCTTGATGGCAGTTTTCCTGAGCTTGTCGGCTCAAGCTTGTGAAAACTGCCATCTACCCCTAGAGTCTGTCACATGACCGCGATGATCGCCAGCACGCGTCGAGACCTTCCCCGCAGCAAGGGCTACAGGAGGTACGCCGAGTCCTACATCCTGGACGTGAAGCCGTGCTGTCCAGAAGCCGAGCTTGCCGACGGGTACCTGCGGATCTCGATGGAGAAGCAGCAGGAAACCGAGCAAGAGGGCATCCCGCGGCAGATGGAGATCACGCTCGAACGGGCTCACGCGACAAACAGGTGCATCCGCCGATTCTATGTCGATGACGACGTGAGCGCCTCAAAACCGCGGCTGGTCCGGGCCGCGTTCACGCAGCTCCTCCACGATCTCAAGACGAGCCAGCGCAACCAGCGGGCCTTCATCTACGTCCAGCATCAGGACCGGTTTTACCGGCTGATGAAGGATCTGGTGAGCGTCGGCGAGATCAACGACACGTGGCGACCGATCGATCTGGTCACCAATCAGCGTACGTACGTCTTCGATAACGATGACGACTACATGATTCTTGAGCTGAGCGCCACGATGGGGCGGCGTGAGACTCGGGCGACGTCGCGTCGTGTGAAGGATGCGCGGAGAACGAACGCGCTGAACGGCCGGCTGTCTGGCGGTCCGCGACGGTTCGGGTGGGACGCGACGCCGGATGCGTATCACGCGTTGGCGTTGGCGTTGGAAGCGGTTCGACGCGAGTCGTCAGAGGCTTTTGACTGGCTGACACGTAACAGCATTCTGAAGGCTTTTCAGGCGGCTGAGGGACGGCCGGAGATCGTACCTTTGATCGAGGATTACAAGCTGGCTCGCCAGCGAGTGATCCGAGAGGGCAAGATCAAGGTTTCTCCGATCGAAGCCGAGTTGATCAGGGATGCGCATCGGAGACTGATCGAAGGCTCTACGACCGTCAATTTCCTGACGAAGGAGTGGACGCTCAGGGGTATTCGGGGTGCACAGGGTGGCGTGTTCGAGTACGTGTCTCTGGTACGGATGTTGACGTCGGTGACGCTGGCTGGTTATCGCACGTTCAAGGACGAGCCGGTTGTGGATGCCGAGGGAAACTGGGTCAGGGGTCCGCAGGAGGCGATCGTGTCGCGGGAGGAGCTGCTGCGTGTTTTGGCGGTTGTGCAGTCTCCGCCGAGTACTGTGCGCTTTGACGAGTCTGGTGAGCGGAAGCGGTTGGTTGGTCCGCGATCGAACATCAAGCGGTTGTTGTCGGGGTTGACGCGATGTGGCTCCTGCGGAGGTCCGATGTTCTTCTCGGACATGCGCAAGCAGCAGGCGCGGAAGACCGCCACGGTTGCGGGGACGTACCGGTGCTTTGCCAAGAGTGGGCTGTGCCCGAAGTCGGTGACGGTGACGGCTGCTCCGCTGGAACAGGGTGTGCTGGCCCTGGTGGGTAAGCGGCTGGCCCAGGTAGAAACGCAGCCGGCGCCTGTTGCGCAGGCGGTGGGTCCCTGGGAGCGTCAGGCTGAGCTGGATCGTCTGATCCAGGCTCGGAACTTTTGGTCGGATCAGATGGATGATCCGGAGGAGGATATGGCGTACGCGGCTGGGCAGGTGCGCGAGCGTAATACGAAGATCACGGCTCTGGTGAACGAGCGCCGGGCGTGGGAGCGGCAGTTGATGCAGGATCTACGCCCGCCTGCGTTGGTCAATCCCGGTCGACTCGCGGAGTTGCAGGAGGAATTGGCGAGTGGTTCGGCGGAGACGTTCGGTGCCATGACGCATCTGCGATTGTTGCTGGAGGAGGTGGTGGAGGCGATCGTGGTCAAGCCGCTGGAGCGGCGTGTGGGTCCGAAGTTCGATTACTCGCGGGTGGTTGTGGTGTGGCGGGAAGACGTTGTGCCAGGCGGGTGAACAGAATTTGAATGCGGTCTAGCTGTCCGCGTGTCATTGGCGGTGCCGCGGCGAGGTGGTGGTCGAGCCACTCGTCCAGGGTCACTTCTCGCTCGCCTCTTCGTCGAGGGTGATGTAGGGGCGGGCGAGGGCGGTGACGGTGTAGCGGAGATACTGCCAGTCGTCGCTGTCGGGCGGGAGCGCGACGTCGTGGAAGAGGTTGTAGTGCTCGACGTGGATGGCGGGCTGGGTGAGGATGCTCAGCCCGTTCTGCTGGGCCGCGTCGGCGAGTCGGCGCAGGATGCCGGCGGTGAGCTTGTGGACGAAGGACTCGCGGTCGGCTTTCGGGCCCGCCTGAAGGCTTTCGTGGAACGAGCGGCTGACCATCTCGCTGTGGGTGAGGACGGTGACGTCGTCGTCCCCGAGGAGGGTGTCTTCGAGGATGGTGACGACGTAGTCGGCGGGGAGCTTGATTCCGCAGTCGGCGAGGGCCTGGGAGATGGTGGTGGCGAGCCGTCGGAGTGTCATGTGACTGAGCGTGTCAGTAGTGCATGACGGTGTGTAGTTACCGCCCAACTGTGAACTGCGTCACATCAGAAGGGTCGGTTTGCGGCGTCGAGGCGTTCTTGGAGTTCGTCGAGGATCATCCCGCAGGTCTTCCAGTTCTTGCGCGCTTCGTCCAGTGACGGTTGTTCCGCGGTCTTGCGGAACGCCTCGGTCATCCGCCAGGCGTCGGTGATGACCTGATCCGCCCACTCGAACAGGTCGGCGCTGGGCAGCTTCTGGATCCTCTTGCGGAGCCGGGTCTCCAGGACGGTGCGCAGGGGGTTCTTCATTCGGGGTCTCCTTCAAGCCAAGCATGTCGAGAAGCATCTGTTCGTCCTGGCGGTTCTTGGCCAAGTGCCGGATGTTCGCGATCAGGTTCGCCGTCGCTGTCGGGGGGACCGTCGTGAGCGGTTCGTCCATAGCGTGGGAACAAAGCTCCATACTCATCCCACATCACCTCCTCACGGGCGCCGAGGGCGCGTTTGACGGCGGTTTCCTCGTCGAGGGTTTCGCTCCATCGGCCGAGCACGAGGGCGTGGCCGGGGAAGAATTTGATGATCAGGCAGGCTCCTGACCGAAAAGGCCACTCGATCTCGGTGGTGACGCTGCGTTCGACGAGCGGACCGCCGGGGCGTAGGTGCAGGTGCTGGACGAAGAGGCCGGCGATGTCGTGGGCCTGCATGTCAGACCTTCCGCCATTGCGGAACCCAGGATCCGTTGGTCAGGGTGAAGTCGGAGAACAGGGCCGGGCAGCGGTCGATCATGATGGCGCCGAGGGCGAGGAAGACCTGTCGCATCTCCTCTTCGGCGCCGGGGGCGGTGCGGGTCTCGATGATGTGGCGTAGGGCTCGGACGTTGGCGGTCCAGCCGATGTTGGTGGCCACGCCTTCGGGGAGGAGCCGGCGCATGAAGGAGGTCTTGGCCTTCTTCTCGGCGAAGGCGGTCTCAGCGTCGTCCAGGTGGAAGTGCTGGGACATCCACTGTTGGAACCGCTCGGCATCCTTGACGTAGTCCAGGACCCGGAACAGGAGATCTTCGTCCTCGTAGACCCAGTCGGGGATCCAGAAGGGGATGTCGATCACGCGTACGTAGCGCAGGGACTCTTGGGAGATGGCGGTGCCGGCGCGGTGTCGTACGAGTTCGTGGGTGAAGGTGCGGGAGACGTTGGAGAACACGAAGCTGAAGTTCAGGTGTTCCAGGACGGAGCCGTGGTGGCTGCTGAGGATGTTGAGCAGGTAGGCGGTCTGTTCGGTGCGTACTTTGGTGACGTTGGGGTTGAGGCCGGGTTTCCAGCTCTTGTAGCAGAGCCGTCCCATGAATTCGGCGAGGTTCTGGGCGTCGATGGTTTCCATCGCGGAGACCAGGTCGTCGCCGAGCTGCGCCAGCCACTCCTCTCCCCCGCTCTCCTTGAGGTAGCGGTAGAGGGCGTCGTAGTCGACCTGAGGCTGAGAGATCAGGTGGACCCGTGGTTCGACGCGCTGCATGTAGTGCTCCTGTTAGAGATCAGTTCGTGAGTACGGGTACTTGTCAATGAGCGCCCGGTTCATCCATCGGCCAGGGCTCTGCACCCGCCTTACGTTCTTCCACAGGTTGGGCGGAACGTTGTAATACTCGTAGACCGCGCCGTTGGGGTCCTTTTTGCTCTCGCGGAAGCGGATCCAGAGGGTGCGGCTCTTGGAGTCGTAGCCCATGGCGCGGGTGCGAGGGCGGCCCGGGTTGATGCTGGGGGTGGGTTGGTAGGGCATCAGGAGGCTGTCGTCGCCTTCGCGGGCGAATTCCAAGGCGCGGCGGGTGTCGTCGGTGATGTTGGCCGCGGACTGAGGGGCGACGGGCACGGTGCGGCGGGAGGCGGTTCGCCGGACCTGGTTGAGGACGAGGTCTTCGTAGGCGGTGGAGCGCGATCGGGTGCTGGTGTCGATTTCGGGGATGGACATGCGGCGTCTGCTCTGTCCGCCGCGGGCGCGAGGGCTGTTGGGGTTGCGACGACGGGGAGGCACGGGTAATCTCCTACCTATTCCGAGTACGGCACCTGTGTGCGAAGGCCCCAGCTCAAATACGCCGAGCTGGGGCCTGACTCATGCCCATCTACTGCTAGTCGCCATCCCCGGGGTAGGGGGCGTCGGACTGGACGGTCCAACCGTTGCCGGGGTCGCCGTCGTCGGCGGACCGGCGCTCGGCGGGGTTGTAGGGCGACAGGTCGTCCAGCGGCTGGTCGGGCCGGTTCGGGTCGCGGTTCAGGGTTTCGGTGGTGTCGGACGCGGTGGAATTCCGGCCGTCGGCCGCGGCTTCGTCGGCCTGGGCGGTCTTGGTCGGGGTGGACTCGGATGCGGCATCGGCGTTCTTCTTGTCTGCGGACGCCTTGGCGTCGTCCTTCTTGCTGGTGGACACGGTGGCTTCTCCTTAGCTGTAGGTGAAGTTGTTCGTGCCGGTGCTGGTGCCGCCGTCGGTGGTGACGGTGACGTTGTGTGCGCCGGCGGTTTTGGCGGGGCTCACGCAGGTGATGGAGGTCGCGGAGACCACCACCACGGACGTGGCGTTGGTGCCGCCGAACTTGACGACCGGGGTGGTGGCGCCTGCGGTGAACCCGGTGCCGGTGACGGTGACGGCCGTGCCGCCCGCGGTGCCGCCGGAGGTGGGGCTGATGCCCGAGACGGTCGGCAGGGCGAGGTAGGTGACCGCGTTGACCTTCTCGTAGGACAGCCCGTAGTCCGTTTCGACCTTGAGGTTGTAGGTCCCGGCGGTCTTGGTCGGGGTGGAGAAGGTGAGCTGGGTGTCGGAGACGATGGTGGGGTTGGAGACCTCGGTCGCGCCGACGAACACGCTCTGGCCGGTGCCGTAGTCGAAGTTGCGGCCGTTGACGGTGACGGTGACGCCGCCGGCCAGCGGGCTGTAGACGGGGGTGGCTGAGGTGATCTCCGGCTGGAGGTCGATGAGCACGTCGGCGACGGTCTCGATGTCCTGGCCCGTCTGGTTCTTGGCCGTCATGGTGATCGTGTACTCGCCGGGGTCGGCGTAGGTGTGGCCGACGATGTAGGGCGGGTTGAGCTTGAAGGTGCTCGTGTTGTCGCCCCAGTTGAACGTCACGCCAGCCAGGGGCTTGGCGGAGGCGACGGTGAGGGTGGCGCGCACGCCGCGGGGACCGACTTTGGTGATCGACGGCGAGCTGGTGACGGGTGCGGCCGGGGTGTGGTTGGCGACGGTGGTGACCTTGCCGTTGGCCAGCCAGGCGGCCGGGGGGATGCCGGCGGCGGTCTGCGCGTTCTGGTCGGGGAGCTGTGCGGAGGTGAATTCCTGGCCGGGTGAGGTGTCGACCGGGTCGACGAATACGCGGCCCGACTGGTTGGTCCAGCCGTAGTTCGGGTCTGTGTCGGTCGACGGCACGGATCCTCCTGAGACGGTAATGAATGGATCACTGTCTCAGGGTGGCTATCTGATGCCGGGATGTGTTAGTGCTGGACGGTCCAGCCGGGTGGTTTGATCTCGCCCAGTTCGTCGTCGGTGCGCTCGTGGTCACAGCCGGAGTAGTGCCATTCCTGCCCGGTTTCGGTGATCACGTGGCAGATTCGGTGGGTGACGGGCGGGCCACAGCGCGGGAGCTGTTGGGCGGGCGGGGCCTGCTCTTCCCCGAAGACCTGCTGGAGCTGTTGGGCTGCGGGACGTTGCGGGATCATGTACGCTCCTGGCTGTAGCGAGAGGACGCTCTTTCGAGAGCTACCGTTTCGGGCCCGTGCCTCACAGTGCCTGGATGGGGCACGGTACCGACGGACCGGCCTACGCATGAATTGTCTGATGGTGGTAAAAATGCCGAGGCAATAAAGGCGTAGGCCGGTTCTTTGGTTTTCGGACGGCCTCGACCAGGGGGATATGCCGAGGCCGTCGATCTCCCACTATGCGCGTTCGCGCGTTCGGAGTGTCAAAGGTCCCAGTCCTCGTAGAACATCGAGGGCAGGATGAAGCCGAGGTCGGGCGGCCGGTAGTGCGGACCCTTGAGGATCTTTCCGTCGTCGCGGCGGATGGCTTTGCCGTCAGGGCCGAGCTTGCTCATGTTGGAGCCGTGGACGGTGCGGAAGACGCGTTCCAGGTCGATGCCGGTGCTGACGGCGGCGTAGAAGCAGACGTAGACGAGGTCGGCCAGCTCCTTGACGAAGGCCAGGCCGTCATCGCCTTCGGTCGCGTCCATGACCTCTGTGTATTCCTCGTGGATGAGGTCGAGGGCGAGGTTGAAGCGCTGCGCCGAGGTCATGAGGTCGGGGCTGTCGACGACGCGCGGGATGTCGAAGGCGGCAAAGAACTCTTCGAGAGATGCTTGAGGCTGGAACGGCGGCTGCGAGTGGTAGTCCATGCAGCCGAGCGTTCCAGCCTCGGTGGTATAGCTGTTATGCAGGTTCCCGTGTGGTTCCGGAATCGGTGGCTTCGTCGGCTTTGCGCTGCACGTAATACAGGATCAGTCGGTCGGGGAGGATGTTGCCATGTCCGGGCAGTCCTTCTACTCCCCAGTCGCGCATTTCCTGAATGACGGTCGGCCAGGGGACCGGCGTGCCGTCGGCCAGGAAGCAGAACATCCGGTTGCTTTGTGGGGCCGGCTGCTTGGGTGCGGGGGGCGTCTCCACGGCCTCCCGTGTTTCAGTTTCCAGGAATTCGTAGTGTGCAGTGCAGAGGAGGAGCGTCTTAGGTACGCCGTTGATGCCGATTTGGGTACGACGAAAGTGCTTGGTGCAGGAGAGGTCGCCCGCCCCCCTGCACATGCACGATCCGTGGTCCATGATCTTTTTATTTCCCTTTTCCGGACACCGGCTTGGGGGAAGTTCCACGCGGTAGCGTGAATTTCTGCCCGGCATCTAAGGGAACATCATGGAGTTACTCCCTAGTCGCTGTCAACCCGATGCCATCACGCTGTTGCAGTGCCCTCTACCACAGTCTGCGCCCGTGGGACAGCCATGAAGCGGCCGTCCACGATCTTCCACTCCAGGACGCCTTCGTCCACTTGGCGGAAGACCCTCTCCTCAACGCCGCAGATGCACCCCTCGTCGCATCCGGCGCGTGTGTCGCTCATAAGGCCCGCTGCCTCTCGTTTCGTCCCGTGCCGAATGATGCTGTCCTGCCCGACCGAAACCTGTCAATGCTTCAAGTACCCGCACTACGCGCCGTTACGTAAAGACATGCTTCAGTAGCCAGTCAGCTTGTTCTCCAGAGATGTTCAGCAAGACGCGCACTTCCCCCTCCGCGGTGAAGTAAGGCGTCGCCCGGACATTTCCCCCAGACAAGCTAGCACCATGGAACGTCCGGTCCGCGGCGACACGGAACCGAGTGTTCGCACGGGTGATTCGTCGTATCGTGTCGGGTTCTGGATCTACCATGTCCGGCTCCTACCTGTCAGCACCGACTTGGGTCACAGTTTTATCTACGAAAACTCTTTCTTGGGAATGCGAAGACCCCTGCGGCGCACGATGCGCGACAGGGGTCTGGGTTACCGCTGAGTTCTACCGCTGGGTACGCATGAGCGCCCCGTTCAGAAGGGTGCTGAACTCCACCAGCTCAGCGACCTTTTCGGGGCCGTCGATGGAGGATCTCACCGCGACGGCGACGTCCTGCCGATTGCTGACGCCACGGATGGTGTGCTGCGGTATCGTGCGCATGGGCGGCAGCTTGCCATCCTCCAGCAGGCTCTGGAGCGCCTCCGGCCCTTGCAGAACGCTAGGCAGGTTGAAGAACGCCTCGGCCTGTTCGTCGGAGGCTCCACCGAGGTTGGGTTGCAGTGTGATGGCGGTCTCGACGTGGATATCGTGAACGAGCCGGCCGGACCACGACAGGAACAGCTCGTAGGCGCTGTAGGGTTCGCCACGCCTCCACGCCGTGCCCTGATCGATTCTGCCGGCGGCCGAGGCCGTCACGTCCGACAACGGCGTCACCTCGTAGCGGAAGCCACTGCGTGAGTCGGCGGGACCGTCCTGCGAGGTATCCGCGTTCTCTCGGAAACCGAGTTCGCCGACGACGACGAACAGGAGTCGGGACTCGGTGAAGGTGAGAATCTCCAAGACGCGGTCGTTGTCAGAGTCGATTTGCGAGCGGACGAAATAGCCGCCGGGTGAGATCGGGTCGTCGAAACTCATGAGGCGTGTGAGAACGTCTTGGGCGACGTCCGGGAACACGGCCTCCCTCTTGACCGCTTCAATGAGTTCGTGCAGGCTCATGCTCGGGTCCTTTCTTGTCGGTCACGGCAGATTGTTGCGGATGAATCCGGGTTCGTAGTCGGATTTGCTGCGCCCTGGTACGAGCTTCAACAACTCCTCATAGAAGGCGTCGGAGAGCCCTTCGATGTAGGCCGTTCTCAGGATGAGATCGTCCTCGCCGGAGACCTGACGAAGCGATGGTATTTCCTCGCGCCGCTTACTACTGGTGCGGCATCTGTCATATTGGCGGGACCAACCGTGCCTGTCGGTTTTTTCCGGGTTGCTGCCGCCGATGGGCGCCGGGCGAGGAATGTGGAAGGTGATGAGATCCCACTCCCGCTTTTCAATGGCGTCCAGGAGGGATCCGGCGTTGGCGGCGATCTGTGCGGAGTCGGTGCCGAGGGAGGTCTGGCACATGTGCCGGACGTGCCTGATGCCGGCGGAGTACCCGGAGGTGCGCAGCCGTGCGCACATGATGTCGAGCCAGTCAGGGGCCATACGGGTCCTTGAGCGCGGTGGTGGGGGATGAGGCAAAGGAAGGCTAGCAGACATTTGCCTACCAGCTCGGGGACAAGGAAGACCCCCTCGCGCGGCGGCGCGGTGCCGCACGAAGGGGTCTGGGGAAGGACGGGCGGTTCAGGAGAGTAGACTGCCCGCACCTCGTCTCTCGATCATAGTAGAGATGATCGAGGGGCGGGGCCTCTAGGACAGCGTGGCGATCATCAGATCGGGCTCGGTGTCCTCCCATACGCCGCGGTTGCGGCTGAAGCGGACCTTGTCGGTCAGCATGGTCGGGTCGTCGGTGTGCAGCAGCGAGGTGGCGTGCTGGAGGACCGCGATCGTCAGCAGGTCCAGCATGACGCCGTTGGGGCACGAGATCCAGGTCAGGACCTTGACGTCCGCGGTGTAGGGGTACACGCCGCAGACGTCGGCGCCGCGGTTGTGCGTGACGCGAAAGCGGAAGTCGGGGCCGCCGAACTTCGGCAGGAACAGCTCCAGGTCCCAGGCGGCGTTGTGCATCTCCTCCAGGCCGCCTGCACTGGAACCGCTCTTGATGGCCAGCTCGGTGGCGACGCTGTAGGCGGCGTGCTGCGAGCCGAAGGTGTAGGCGATCAGAATCTCTCCGCCCGGAGAAGTCAGGTTCATCCGTGAGCCTTCCTGTGGTGGATCGCTTGTCAAAAGTAACTTAGCAAGCTTTTTCCTTTTGTTGAAGGGCCTACTGCATCACGAACCGGTGTCCCTACCGTGGATCACGGATCTCTCACACCGAGGAGCGCGCCATGGCCCTGCCCGAATCCGTCACCAAGATCACTGTCGAGGGGAACATCGTCGACATGGACACCGGCGCCGGCGGGCAGGGCTATGTCGAGTTCACCGCGCCGATCGCCATTGTGGACCGTGCCAATAACCTTGTGCTGGCACCCCACGTCTTCCGCGCCGATCTGGACGCCGACGGGTTCTTCACCGTCGATCTCATCGCAACCGACGATGAGGACCTGTCCGTGACGGGCTGGGAGTACGTGGTGGACGTCAAGACCGATCTCATGATGCGCACGTTCAAGGCCGCGGTGCCGGTCGCCACAGTCGGCGTCCTGGCCTTCGCGGACATGCTGGATCCGGCCTAGCCGTACAGCGTGTTGAATTCTGCGACCAGCGCCTCGATCGCCTCGCGGCGTCCGCCCAGCTCGGCGGCCAGCGCCTGGACGTGCTCGTCGAATTCGATGAAGGCCGCCTGGACGGGGCCGGGGAAGGCGGCCACTGTGCCCTCCCAGTCCGCGGCCAGGCCCAGCATGAGGCCGGAGATGGGCACGAAAGCCTGGGCGATGCCTATGAACTGCTCGAAGGCCGTCAGGCTCAACGCCAGTCGCGTGTTCAAGTCCATGGTCATGTGGACGCCTCCGGAACCGAATCCACCCGGGGAGTGCGGGGATGGGAGTGACACTCCCCGGGTGGAGACATAAGCAGGGGGTTTGCGTCCACACCTATCACGCATCGGGCGGCGCGGCAGCCAGTTCGATTGTCCGGCCTCGGATCGGCTTGCCGGACGCGTGGATGATCTCGCCCAGACCTTCGACGGTGTGCGGATAGTCGGGGTGCATGCGATGCCAGTTCTGGTGATAGCGCACCGCGGATTCGACGGGGAAGACCTGCGTGCACACCGCGCACTCGGCCGGCTCTTCCGGCCAGGCGGCGCCAGACAGCCAGTCGACCAGCGCGGGATCGGCCATCTGGTGGACCTCCCACAGATGAATACCGCGCTGGGTGAACTGCACGGGCGTATCGCAGTCCTCGACTGTGCAGCGGACCTGAACCCTGGACATCACCGTGCGCTCTTTGATCATGTCCGCGAACGCGTCGGCGTCACCGTTGAAGATACGCCGGTAGTGGTCTTCCCCTCCTTCGAAACGAATGCTCGGATGCCCCGACATGCTCCACACGATGTCGCGAGAGGACACTTTTTCCTTCTTGGTGGCGTGCATCGATCGTGACCCCGCGCGAAGAGGACCGGAGCCACAGCGCGTGCAGGTCACCATCGCGAAGGCGTACCGGTCGATCGCCTCCAGCGCCGTGAGCGGCAGGGATTTGCCCTTCAGGTAGACCTCCTCCAACGCAGGACGCTGCACAGTGCTGAGCGTCGTGACGGGCATCGGTGCGGGTCGGAGGGAGTCGAGCTGGGCCTTGGACGGCTTGACCATCAGGCCCTCCGGCGTGAAGGTGAGCCAGGCGATGCCGTCGGGCCCTCGTTTGTGGTATTTGTCGGCGTGTTCGGCCAACTCAGCCCAGTCGGCGGGCTGGATGAGCATGTCGTGCGGACACTGCAAGCGTGTCAGCGGAAATTCCGGCTCTTCCGGGGCCGGAGGTTCGGACACCGGTTCCGAGACGCGACGTTTCAGTGGCGCAGGCTTCGGTGCGGGATCCGGGGAGAGCGGTGCGTTGATGACGTAGTCCCGCAGGATGGTGAGGAAGGCATTGCAGTCCTCGCACAGGTCGCCTTCGCGGCTACGACCGTCGATTCTGATGTCGACGTCACTGTGTGTTGCGAGGACGTCTTCGGCGCCCTGGGTGCCGTGGATGTCGCAGAAGACATCTTCGACGACGGTGACGACTTCTCGGGTTCTTTTCACGTAACTCTCACGTTCGGTGGTGGTCGTTGAGGAAAATCCACGCTAGCAAGGAGTTGCGCCCCAAGTAACCACCGATATTCCGGTCAAGTGGGGCATAGCGGGACGTATTTGCTAAGGATTGAGGCCGTGTACCGTGAGGATCTCTTGCCAGACGCCACTGTCGGAGCTGTAGAACGCCTCCATCGGTGCAGGGCCGTGATATCCCGCGCATGTGCAGGCGATGCGTTGAAGACGGCGGCCACTGTGCATCAGCTTGTAGGCGGCGCACGCTCCCACGGCCGGGTCGTGAAAGGCGTAGTGGCAGCCGCAGTGCCTGCACAGGGGTTGGCCGTGCGCGTGGAATCGGCCGTAGCGGTAGGCGATCCACGTCTCGGCGATGCCCGCTAGGCGGAAGACGATGATGATGCCGGCGGCGAGGACGAAGAGGCCGGCGACCGGCATCACAGTGACGCCATCTTCTTCAGTATCGACCGTAGAAGATCCAGCTCGGCCGTGTATTCGGCGATGTCCTCCTCGCTACTGCCGGCACTCGGCTCTACCAGGACCGCCTTGACCGCGATGACGAACGCCGCCGCGTCATACAGCGCTAGCGTCTCGGCCTCGGTGAGCGTGAACCGGTAGAGGCTGCGGTGACGCTGCCCGCAATCGAGTTTGTGGTCAGGCCGCGGCCTTTTGCACACGCGGCAGATCAATGAGCCCTGCATGAGTTCCCGCTCCGGTGGTGGTGTGTGATGCAAAGGCACGCTAGCACGAAGATGCAGGATGATCGCGGCATGCAGAAGCCCCCCGGACCGGCGTGGTCGCGAGGGGCTTCTGTCAGCTCTCGACTGGAGGAGATTCTCGTTTGGGTTCGCCGAGAGCTGGTTGAGTGAGGTCGTGGGCGTAGCAGATGGCGAAAGCCCACAAATCGTCTTTAGTGCGAGGTACGCAGCCGTAGACGTCGTGACCGCCGCTCACCATGCGGCGAATCACCGGCCAGTTGATGAAGCCGGAAAGACCCTCTTCACCGTGCTGCGTTTTTCCCGATATCTGGTCGATCCATTCCTGGACTTTCTCGACATCGAAGAACGCGGTATACGGAAGACCGCAGGTGAGCCAGCTACGTGCTGGACCGGCAATGGGCGGCACCCAGGGCGCCTGGCGGTTACCGTGCCACCAGTAGGCCCGCCACTCCCCCATGGCGGAGCTACCGCTCGTCGGGCATCTTGGAGGAGGCCAGCGCGGTGAGGACCGCGTCGCAGGAGCCTTCGCCGGTCACGGACATGTCGGGGTTCATCATTGCCTCCCAGGAATTCGGTGGTGTTGTGGTCGAGCCTAGCCGCGGTCGGGGTCGTTGTCAGGACCGGAACGGAAGATCGTTCACAGTTTGAGACGACCGGTGCGGATCATGTCCGCCAGTGAATCCTGCTCGCCCGGTAGGGACAGCTTCTCGGGCAGCTTCCACAGCTCCAGGTCTTGCGCTGTCGGCGCGGACCCGCAGAGGATGGTGTCGCGCTGGTGGAGCATCACGGCGGCGGCCAGGCCCTTGATGAGTTCGATGTAGTCCTCGACCCGCTTGGGTTTGACCGCGGGCGCGGCACGTTCCTGGATATAAGCGCGGCGGCGGTCCACGCGATCCAAGTGTCCTTTGAGCGTGACCAGCCGGCTGTTGGCCACCTCACGCGCTGATTTCAGCTCCGGGTCGCGCAATTCGCCGGACTCGGCGCGGCGTCCGATACTCGCCAGTTCGTCGGAAACCACGGTGATGTCTTCGACAAGCGTTGTTCTTGCTGCCTCCAGGGCACGGCGAGCGCGCTTGCGGCGGGTTTCGGTCGCCAGCAGTTCCCGATCCCACAGCGCGTCGTTACCCGGGTTGCGCTCCATGTGCTGCCGCAGGTAGTCGGCGAACTCGCTGTCGCCCATCTCCTGAATCGTGAGTTTTCTGGGTGTTTTGGCAGCCAACTCCCGATTCGTTTTGGTGATGTTGTCACGGAACTCCTGCGACATGCTTCGTCTCACGCTGTGACCTCCGTATGAGTGTTGAATGCGGGTCTGGTTCCTTCCGGGCCGAGGACACGCTTGTCCCACGCCATCGGCTCGGTGTCATCGGCACCGTCCCAGTTGCGGGCATCGACCGCGGCGACCAGGAGGACGTCCCAATCGAGGCCGAAGTAGCAGTAGGCACGGTCCCACCCGTGGAGGGGATCGGCGTTGCAGGTGCGGACGATGCGCCAGTTGAAGATCTGCTGAAGGATGTAGATCTTCCTACCGTCGGGCAGGTCCTTGACGAAGTAGCCGAGTTCGGCAGCGCTCCATTCAAGATCAAGCGGTGCTCGTTCGATGATCGGGTAGGTCATGCCGCCTCCTTGAGGAGTTGCTCCAATAGTGCACCGTCAGGCAGGGCCAGGACAGCGGTTCTGGTCTGTGCACCGGTCGTTTCGACGTAATGCTGCGAGGTTTCCAGGTCGGAGTGGCCCATGGCGCTTTTGATCACGTGTGCTTCGGCGCCGCCGGCGGCCAGTGAGGTACCGAACTGGTGGCGCATGGCGTGTACACAGGCACCGGGCTGGACACGGTCGGCGATTCCGGCCTGAAGGTAGCACTGCTCGACCAGATAACGAAGCTGGTGAACGGTCACGGGCGTGCCTTTAAGGGTAAGGAGCAGCGCCTCGTTCAAGACCGGTTCACGCTGGAAAATTTCACGTCGTGAATTGAGGTAGAGGTCGAGAACGAGGTCGACGACCGGGTGCAGTGCGACGACGCGGATCTTGTCACCTTTACCGCGCAGGATGATGGAGCGTGCACCGGCGGGTCCGGTGATGTCGCCGAGGCAGGCGGCGCGCATTTCGGCGCTGCGGGCTCCGACGAACAGGGCCAAAGTGATGACCAGGAGATCGAGTTCACGCCAGACGGTGTGACCGGATCGGCCGTGATGGACGAGGAAGGTCAGCAGCCGGCTGACGGTGTCTTCGCCGCGGAACGGCTTGGGATGCGGGGCGGTTTTCCCGGGCCGCGGGACGGCTCCCATGGGGTTGCCGGAGACCGTGTCGCTGATGAGTAGGTGCGCGAAGAAGGAATTCCATGCCGACCACGCGCGGGCGACGGTCGCTTTGGCGCGAGTGGCGGCGAAGTCGGCGAAGGCCAGCCGCAGAACGTCGGCGGTGAGTCGGTCGATGGTCAGGTGCGCGAGGGGTGTCTCACAGCGGGCGGCGAGGCAGTCGGCGACGCCGTTGAGGTCACGGCGGTAGGCGGCGACAGTGTTGTCGCTGTGCGCGGCGGTGAGGTGGTACAACCAGGCATCGCGCAGCCCAGGAAAATCTTTGGTGGCGGGCATATGCATACGCTACGGGGCGCAAAAGCAGGATGCAAGACACTTGCATCCCTCTCCACCACAAAATTCAGGCCACTGTGTGACCGTCCCCGCCCAAGCGGAGGTCATGCTGCCGGGGCAGGATTCGAACCCGCATCGTCCTGATCCAAAATCAGGCGTCTTCCCTGTTAGACCACCCGGCATGGGGGTGACCACCGAGGCGGTGCCGCGCCCGTGGCCTGTCTCACGACCGATCGTTTCAGGCACATCGACGGTGCATGTAGATCATGCTACCGCGTGCTCCTGGCGGGACTCGAACCCGCGCGATGGACGAGCTTGGAAACGCGCGTCCCTGCCGAGGGCTGAGGTTCCCCACCCCGACTCCTTGGGAGAGCCGGGCTCGGTCCCGGTGCATCCGCAACCTTCTCGTCGGCCGCCCGTCCGTTTTCGGGCCGCTCTGTCCGTCTGAGCTACAGGAGCGCGTCCAGACTACGCTTTCTTGTCGCGCTCGGCCAGGAGCTGGAACGCGCACGCCTGAGCGGCGAGCATTGTGCACTGTCGCGTGACGTAGGGCAGGTCGCAGTAGGTGGTGTGCTCTGCGAACATGTCGGCAAGGTCGCGGCCGATCTCATGCGATGCGTTGCGCAGCATCGCGTCACGTGCCGGACAGAAGTCATCGACATGGCCGCAGTCAAAGCCCACCCACCAGACCCGTGTAGGCTCGCCTGAACCTTCCGCGTTTTCCGTGCGCGAAAAACAGGCGTTCACCCTCCCGTGCGCGAGCGGGCGCGGCACCAGATCATCGACGTCGACCTCGAACCAGCAGTGGCCTTCGAGGACGCCGACGTAGCCGCATAGATGACCGAAGGTGGGGTGACGTTTGATCCGGCACGGTAGGCCGGTTTGAGGGTCAGTCCACTGGATCTCGTCGGGCTCATTCTGCCAAGGACCTTCCGACCAGTCGGTCTTATCGAGGAAGGTCCGTTCGAGGTCTTGCAGCATTGTCAGGTCACCTCGATGGTGCGCGATGCGCGGCAGTCGTCGTGGATGATGATGCAGGCGCCATTGGACCACAGCTTCCTGCCCTCCTCGACCTCGGCCCGGGTGTCCGGCGTCATGCCGATGTAGACGAGTCGGGTGAGGCCACTGCCCAGGGGCTCTCCGCAGACGGAGCAGGGGTTGGAGTAAGACGGATGATCCTTCGACAGTTCGTAGGTCCGGTTGCTGACCGGTACCGGGGTGTCGGTGCGGACGCGGATGAAGGGTACGCCGCGGTAGGTGGTGGGTCCTTGCATGGGGAGAGTGTAGAGCCCGCGGACCGTGTGGGAGTTGAACCCACTCCGTCCGGACGGTTGCCGAGGCGGTCCGCGGGCGGTTGTCGCGTTGAGGATTCAGGCGTGCATGGTACTGAACTTGTCGTTTAAGGCCGACCAAGACTCGGGTTGTTCAGGCCGTCGTCACTTTGGAGACCCCGTTGCCTCATCGCCGTATGCGATCCTATCAACCGGACGGTTGCTTGATGCTCTGGTATCCCGTGTCTTCCCCTACTCGGCCCGGAGGTCTCGGCGCACCTTCTCGATCTTTTGGATGGCCAGCCGAGCGCCGAGGTCGGGGTCGTCGATGTCACGTTTTCCGTGTTCTGCGGCTTCAGCTCCACTGGCGAAGATCTCCACCGGAGGACGGTAGGCGTACAACTCGTTCACGGTCTCTTCAAGGATCCTGCCGTGGAACGAGGCCAAGCGGATCGACAACAGCTCATCGATCCGGTGGCAGGCGACCCAACCTCCGCAAATACGAGGCGATGTGCCATCGACGTCTTGAAGGTGGCAGAGGAAAACACCGGTGGGTTGGTAGCCCGTCGACTGATCGTAGCGCGCGAGCTTGTCGTATTCGGTGCGGTCCCAGATGCCCGAGGGGACGTCACAGCGGTACGGACAGCTTCGGCATGGTACTGCCGCCGGGGGTCGATAGCGTTCGGTCACGTGTCCTCAAGAAGGCTTTCGATCTTCTCTTTGATCTCTGTGTAAAGTTCTTGGTATTTGATCGTGAAGTGTCTGTAGTCGCGGTTCAGACGGCGTACGTGATCAGGGGTGAAGTACAGCTTGGCGGCGATCTCATCCGCCTCATGCCCCTCATCGATGGCGGAGGCTATGGCCTTGCCCAGTTGAAGCCTGCGAAATTCATTGATCTTGGCAGATATCCCGCTGGTGTCGATGTGCAGCGAGCGAGCCGCATCGGCGCGGTCCATGGCTGAGGTCATAAGGTCACTGTCCTATCAGGCCGAGGCGTTGCAGGGTGGCCTCGGTCTGCTCGAAGCGGATCCAGCGATCCTGCCCGGTGAATCTGATCCACTCGGTGGTGCAGGGATCGCATTTTCGGTCGGCGGACAGCGTACCCGTGCAGTCGGGGCACAGGCCCTCACTGACGGCTGCTTGGGCGTGTTGCCAGTACCGGACGTCGTTCTCGTCCGGTTCGTGAAAACCATGATGCATGTCGTGCTCCCGCAGATATGGTGCGGGCTACCGGCTGGGCTTGGTGTTCGTCAGCTCCTCCGCGAGCTGCACGCCCTCTTTCAACGTGGCTACGGCAGCCGCATCTATCGGGCAAGCCTCGCGGATGCGAATACCGATGTCAATCATGGCGCTACCCAGCCGCGACGGTGGGGATCCCATGGGGTAGCGAACGACCAGACGCCGGCCGAGGTCCTCGACAGCGTCCGGGTCGGTCAGAGCGGTGCGGATCCCCTTCAGGGCCGCGGCGGTTTCGGCTAGCTGGTCGTCGTACTGCTCGGGCGGGAGAGCTTCGAGCGCTTCCGCGGCCAGATGCACGAAGGTGGTGGAGCGTCGATGGTAGAGGCGCTGCTGCGTTCCAGGATGGTCCATACATACAGCGTAGGTACGGTTAGTCGATGAATTCCCTGCGATCCCCTATGAGCTGATTCTCGATTATCTTTCGCATCTGTTGGATTGTCTCTATTTTCGCAATTGTTTCGTCATCTGGAGTGCGCGACTTGTTGACAAGCGCATCGAGCTGGTTGTCCAGGTCGGCGAGCTGCGACTCCAGAACTTCCTTCGACGACGTAAGGACTTCGAGCTGAAATCCCGCAAGAGCATTCGATTCTTGCTCGCTTGCGGCCTCTACCAAGAGGTGATGCAACTTAGGCACGAGCGTGGGGTCGAAGAGAGTGATGGCGGCAAAGATGACATCACGAAGGTGCATGATGTCGGCTCGCAGCTCGGCGATCTCCTCCCGAACTGTCGGCTGCCTAAGCTTACCGCTCATCACCGACCCCCCAAGATCTTCTTCCACCGTTCGAGGTCAGCCGTCAGGATGGGCGGACTGATGTCGACGCCTGCCACGGTCTCGGCCCGGCTGTGTAGATGGTGGAGGACCTGGGCGAGGGTGCACGCCAACTCGTTGCGACGGGCCACAGCCTCGCACGTGCTGTCGACGTGTCTGGACAGGGTGCACCAGGCTTCGATCGTGGCGTGGACGTCTGCTTTGAGCGGCAGCAGGAGGCGCTGAACGACGGCGAGGTTGATCATACGCGCGAAGCAGCCAGGACAAGCACCGTAGCCCGGTCCCAGGGAGCTGCGGTGTTCGCAGGAGCCGCCGATGAGGACACTGCTGATCATGGCCTCGATGTGGCTGCTGTCCGGGAACTCACCGAGTTCGATGACGGCGGAGACGATGTCGAACGCTGCTGCGAAGGAGGCGTCAGATTGACGCAGCTCCTGGAGGTAGTCATCGAGTTCAGGTTGTCTAGTCATGGATGAGGTGCTCCCACAGCTCCAGTGCTTCTTCACGGAAAGGACGGTTGCCGTGGTCATGCCCAGGACCGTTGCAGACGCCTTCGTAGCAGTCCTTGGTCCCCAGGATGCTGCGTAGCTGGCATTCCTTGTGGACGTGTCGGATCGAGTTTCCGTGGACTTCGACCATGGGCATTGCCATGCCGGAGTCACCCTCGACGAAGGTCTGGCCGCACATCAGGCACTGCTCGCCGGCGGGGAACGGCTTCTGCATGTCCGCGCACAGCTTGCCGTCCGCGTCATAGCAGGTGCCACCGTGCCGCCAGGGCTCGCCGAACCAACCCCAATTCTCACGTCGGACTTCGATGGAGAGCTTTTCGATCACCAGAACCTCCGGGCGAACAGTTGGGCGCAGTGACGCCAGTAGAGGGCGAGTACTCCGAACATCAGGCTGAACCCGAAGAGCGGGAAGACGACGGGAAGCCGCCCGATCGACTGTGCTGCGCAGAATCCAAGGAATGCGAGCAAAAGTGCATAGCAACCTATGGAAAGCATCTCCTTCAGCTTCTCGCGGCGCACGAAGCCCTCACATTGGGCACGCTCCAGGAACAAGCCGTGCATGAGCACCGTTACAAGGAACGCGCCCCGGTCGATGTCCGAGTACTCCCACAGCTTGCTGAGAGTATTCATCCGGTCTTTGAGCAATCTGCATTGCTCGACAACCTCTTCACGGGGACAAGCGTTGACGATTTTACGGGCGGCGAAAGGATCTACCCCGAAAAATTCGATGATCTGCTCATCAATGAGGTAGTGCCGAACTTGCTGGCGTCTGAAAATCACGGAATGCGTCCGTGAATGTAGTACCCGATCGCCGTGAGGTCGAGAGCGGCGATCAGACAAAGCACCACGCCGGACCACTCACCTTGTTGCAGGTAGTTGCCACAGAGCTTGCCACATGCCCCGACAAGCATAATGATCGATGTCATGACCAGGATGCCCTTGATCCTCTCGTGTTGGACACTCTGATAGATGGTGAGCGCTCGGCGGCGACGAACCAGCAGGCTCTTCACACATGCTCCAGTGATCGGGCTTCCACCCGGAGCGACTAGACGTGGGGGTGCTCCGGGTGGAAGGTCGGAGCTGGCTCCGACGCTTTAAAATTAACGAGGGCTCGAAGCGTGGTCAAGCTTTGTGAATGTGCAGCAGCAACGCATGCTCGGTGAGTCCCAACCGGTTGCCGAAGATCCCCGGCCCGCACAGCTCGTAGTCGAAGTCTGTGCTGGTGACCTGATGCGCCACCACCAGCAGCAGGATCTCATGCAGCGCACTGCGCTGAGCGTGTACGTATCCGACGGATGTCCCGTCCTTCGGCTCGCCGTATGCGCGGAACTCCGGACACCGTGCACGCTCGGCGTTGGAGAGCTTGAGCAGCCACCACCACACGCCGTCGGCGTCGCGTTGAAAGATGGGGCCGTTGATCATGACAGGGGCGCTTCCAGGCATGGCTAACAGCTTACGGCCCAGGTGGGGACGCCGTCGGTAAGTTGGCCCCATGTCGGCTCCGTGCCGCGGATGATGCGGTTCTCCGTGGCCAGGCCGCGCCAAGTGAAGCCGCCACCATAGTCACAGAAGATGTCGACCTCGTACGGTTCGCCGTGCATGTCGCAATCGTCAAGCTGGGGGTCAACGTACTGGAGCGTGGAGGCGACGCCGGCAGTGGCGTAGAGGTGCGGACTGGCGAGGTCACTGTTGGGAAAGTAGTTCCCGTGCCGGATGGTGCCGTCGGGAAAACGCACTTGAAGGTGGGCGTATCTACTCATAGCCGCGACCACACCTTCGTGAGTCCTTTATCAGTGAGTTTGTAGAACTCGAAACCCGTACGGTGCTCAAAGCGGCGTTCGACCAGCCCAGATCCTTGCATGCTGAACAAGAGTCGCCATACGGTGCCCTTGCGCAGGCCCACGGATTCAGCGATCTGAAGCGCTGTCAGCTCTCGATTCGCCTCGGCACCAAGGCAGCGTAGGATACGACGTTTGCGGAAGAACGGGTTCGTCATGTTGACAGGCTACCGTTCGCTGCTGGAAGGATATTCAGCCTGCGCTGGGCCGCGGGCGTTGAGGAAGATCATCGGTCCCACCGAGGGTCAAAGCCGTCGGCGTCTCGCCAGACGCAGGCCATTTGCTCGACGACGTATCGCCAGAATTCGAAGGAGGACTCCAGCTCTGGGGTCACACCGGTTTTTGCCGAGTTCTCGTAGATCGCAAGGACGGCCTGTTTGAAGTCGAGATCGCGAAGGACATGTGTGGGTCCGTGGAGAATAATGTGTTCGGCTGTCAGCAAACCAACACCGTTCACGACTTCTCTTGCCGAGGGGAAGGCATGGATGTTGCATTGCGCTCTGGGGTCGCTGCGCTCTCCGACATGCCATTTTTCATTCGGCAGCGCTTCGGCGGCTCTCTGCTCGCGGTCGAGCATTCGGCGGACGAAGGAGAGGAGTTCGACGTCGAGCACGTGTGACCTCACAGTGAGAACCAAACGGCCCCCACCCGATGCGTTTAGGTGGGGGCCGCCATTCGAGGTGCGATGATTCGGGTGTCGAGCGAACCACCAGCGAGTCAGACTCTAGCGGACTGTGCCGCTGCTCGGCGAGTGCATGCAGGTCACGACTCCTTAATCTTGCGGTGTTCGTCGATGCTTGCCCCCGAAGAGCGTGCGCCGGTAGTTGCTGAACCGGGCTTTGGCGATCTTGGTCCGGTCGAAGCTGCGCAGGACGGCGCCTTCGCAGGTGCGGTTGGCGCCTCCGTCGAGCCCGACCAACGTGTTGTTGCAGATGCGTCCAAGGTACTCATGCATCTCGACGAGCCCGGTGGGAAGTTCATCCGAGGGCACAACGGCGAGTCGGGGGACGAGCGCCAGGCTCTCCTCATGGGCGAGCCTCTGCATGCGCTCTTCGGTCAAGAACGTCTGGCCGCCGCGATCCCGCCAGCCGGCGATGGTCTCGGGGTCCATGGTGGCGATCACCGATTCCGGTGTGATGCCGACGTCGAAGAGCCTGATGCCGACGGCCCCGGTACTGGTGTACTCCCGCCAGGATTGACCGATCTTCCCGCCGTACACCTCGAAGTAGAAGGTCGTGATGGGCGCCGTGGCAGATAGCGGCTTGAGTCGTTCGGCGACGGTTCGCAGTGCTTCCACAACGCCATCCTGCGGGTTGTGGACTACGTCGCCGCGGGCATAGAGCAGTAGCTCGCGAGAACCGATGAGGTAGGTGCCATCGGGCAGGAGGATGATCCTGCTGTTCGTGCCGTCGACCTTCTCTGTGAAGATCACGTCTCCGATGAAGGGGACCGTGTCCGGCATGAGCATGCCGTCTTCGGGGTTGAGCTTGTGGAAGGTCGGGATGGCGGGATACTCGGTCGCCGAGTTCAGGGCCTGGAGGTTGATGTCGCGAAGCATGACGGCACGATACCGACTAGCTCGTTAATCCTCCACCACAATCGGTATAAGTACTAGGTGGTCAAGACCGAGTGGATTTCCGTTAATTCCGACACCGACAATCATGTATCGGCCGGGTTCCGCAGGGCCGCCAGCATGTTCGGAGAATTTTACGATCTGCTCGGCTGCCAGCACGGCGTAGGCGTTGTCTGGTGATCCGCCGGAGCCAGAGGGAGAAGCGAACCCGATCCGAAAATCTCCGAAGTCCTCGACCTGCACACACTGGCCCGCATCGATCATCCTCTGATCAACGAATTGCGCCGCCAGCCAGCGCCCGTCCTCGGTGAGCCACAGCCATACGCCCGTAGGACTACCGTCAGACAACAGAACAGGCGTCTGCTCCCGATCCATAGCTCCTCCTAAGCGTAAGGAGCAGTCCTCCACCCCGACGTGAATTTAGGTGAAGGACTGCCCCGGAAGCCGCCGATTCGGGGTTGCGGTTCATCGGCGACAGCAGGAACTCTAACTCATGCATGTTGCCGCGGATGATGCAACACGCTCAGCCCTGGAACTTCATGACGGGCTCGGCGAGGTCGTAGTAGTCCAGCCCCAGCGGATTGTTGAATACGTCGGGTCCAACTACGAGGTAGACCTTGTCGTTCTCGATGCGGGTTCCTTCTTCCTCGAAGGAGATCTCCAGCAGGGCGAGGATGTCAGTCAGTTCTTGAGGCATATCGCCTTCAGCGAGGCCGATGAACGTTCCGTCCTCTTTGGGGACCAGATACTTGGCCGTCCCGGCGAGGACCTGGTCCCCGGTCACGGTCTGGAGGGTCCACCACGTTCCGTTCGACAGCCGCAAGACGGGGATACCCAGCATCGTCCCAGATTCGTCCATGATCGAAATGCTACTCCTCTACGGGAGGCATCCGGGTAGCGATGAGGCATTTGTGGGCGTGGCGGCCTTCTCGATCGGAACGAAGCCGTTGGATCTCCACCTGCGCCAGCTCGTCCGACCGCATCGAGGCGAGAAGTGCCATGACCTGAGGCCAGGAGTCCCCGCACCAGGCGGCTCGGACTCCCCGGTGGCACCGCGAGCGCACGTGCCAGTGGTCCGGAAGCGTCTCGGCCTGTTCCTGGCAGTAGTCGCACCAGCTCGTGGCTACCGAGGTCGAGCACCTGGCGCAGGGTTTTGTCTCCATGGGCCTACATCTAACAGCGCCAGCCTCTTTTTCCAGGCAACGGCGCGGCGATCAATCGGAAACGTTGATGTTGCCGCCGGTGGGAACGGGGATGACCTTGATCTTGCCGTCCTTGATGGCCTGGTAGAGGATGGCGCCGTTGGGGCCGAGGACCTTGACCAGGTCCGTGAGGGCGTCCAGCTCTGTGGTGATCTGCTTGTTGCGGTTTCCTTGCGTCTTGTTGTCCTCGATCGCCTGCTGGGCGTCGGCCAAGGACTTACGGACGTTCTCCGGCGGGACGGGCTGCTGGAGAGTGAGGAGGAAGGCACCGCAGGCACCCTTTCCGCTGAACGCCGGGGCGCAGAAGTAGCTGTCGCCGGCGGTGGCGTTGACCTGCTGGGCGACGACCGTGCCGACCTCGGTCTCCCAGGTCTTCTTCACAGTCGGGTTGGAGTACAGGTCGAGCCAGTTGTACTTCTTGGAGACCTGGTCGAGGGCACGGTCCAGAGGCGTTCCGATGTAGGTGGCGAGCATGCCCGACCAGCCGTCGTCGTCATAAGCCTTGTACTTGAGGCCGATCTCCTCGTGGAACTTGCGGAGCGTGGCGCAGTTGTTGTTGAGGCTGAAGGTCGCCACGCCCTCGACGGTCAGCTCAAGGTTGTCCTTGGAGACGACCTTGAGCGCGTCCGAGTCGCCGTCCTTGGCGCCGAAGCGGAAGCTGCGCTGGCCGACGGGGTAGCTGTAGACCTGGTCGCCGGGTCCGTGCCACATCCGCCCGTGCCCACAGGTGTCGAATTCCGTCGAGGACAGCGGGCCGGCGTTGTACTCCAGGCCCTCGCGGTCGGGTTCGACCGATGCGGAGCAAGCGGTGAGCACGGCGAGAGACAGGCCGACGGCGACGATCTTGAAAGCACGGTTCATGAATGGATGCTCCGGTTCTTCTCGGTGTGGTTGCGGATCTCGTCGATGATCACGCGCGCCAGCGCGTCGTCCAGCTCGCGGTTGTCCCACGCGAGTTCACGCAGCCGCTGGATGAAGGCCCGCTCGGCAAGAAGAGCATCACGCGTCCCTTGGATGGCGCGACGATGCCGAGCGGCCTGCACCGCGGCGAATACCGCGATCATGGCGGCGATAACGGCGAGAGCGGTCATGGTTCGACATCCTGACACCGACCATGCCAGGAGGTGGTTATCCACTCCCCGCGAAGATCACAGCACCTCGTCTGCGAATTTCCAACCTGCGGAAACACAGAAGCCCTCGTACCCCACCAACCATGCGGCTAGCAGAAATACGAGGGCTTCACGCAGGGGCCCGCAGCGGTGGGTGAGAGCTGTCCGGGCAGTAGCCCCCCGCGGCGGGGAGGGGGTATCCCCTCTCGCTTACTACGTCAGAGCCTAGCCGACGGGCGCGGGCTCCGGGGCGGTTTCCGCCTTCTTGGCGGCGTCCTCGGCGGCCAGCTCGGCGAGGGCCTCGGGCGACAGGTCGAACTGGCCGTCCTTGACGCCCGCGATGAACACCGCCCACTCGCGGTTGTCGTAGTAGACCTCGCGGCCCTGGGTGTCGCGCAGGACGATCGTGCCCGGCGTGTCCATGTCGACCTCGACGCAGCCACAGCCGCAGGCGATGTCTCCGCACTGTGTGGCGACCTTGAACGTCATGGCGTCTCCTTCGTTGGTGGTTGTCGTGCGGCGATAGATTACTCAGCCCGGCGACCGAGCGCGGGAAAACGACGAAGTTCAAATCTCGCCGCTACGACGAGCGTCCAGGAGCACCGTGAGCTGCTCCGCTCCCCGTTCCAACGCAGCTTCGGCCGTCGGCTTCACCGCCCACAGACGTCCCCCGTCTATCGCCGGCACCTCGGCAGTGAGCTTCCACCCACCAGCCTCCTCGACGACCTCGATCTGCTGTGCGCCGCAGCGCTCCAAGTACGCTCGTGGCCCCTCATCGGGCCCCCTGCTTCCGCTCATCGCCATGAAACGACGTTAACCGACGTTCTTCGCTGAGGCGAGTAGGACGTACTGCTCGAACCCGTGCGGATTATCCAAAATTCCAGGACCGGCGAACAGGTAGTACCCGGGCTCCAAC
>JACCDR011697627.1_pt1 | contig 40021 bp, 59 predicted proteins | sample 7446431 | NCBI WGS metagenome assembly JACCDR01 (sample SAMN15323443, study PRJNA562643) | freshwater metagenome | isolation source: river surface water | place: USA:Blue River Watershed | collected 2017-08-17
AAACGAAATATCTTTTCATGGTAGGCTCACTTTCGTACTGGTTGCTTCGCAGTTATTGCTCCGCTCTTATGGTCATATTAGGGGATACTACTCACCTACGCAAGTAGGAAAGTGTTAAGAAGTGTAAAGATGATTATTAACGTCTCTTTGGTCTCCTACTCACACACCCCACCCATACTCTACCCAGTAGGATAATGTATAACCTTCTTTATGTATACTATAAAACCCCCTCAGAAGCGATTAGAGGCACTCTCTATAAGTATCCTACCCTAAGCCTACCTCCCTACCTTAAAATGGCTATAAACTCATCTGGATCACTTATACACAGAATACCTATGAGTTATACACAAACCAGTAAATACAAGGCTTTCAAATGCATGGTTATTGAGTTATCCACAAGATATACACAATTTATTAGCTTATAAAGAGTGTAGGTATCGAGTATATAGAGAGGTGGTAAAGTGATGAGAGGGCAGCGAGTTGGTTAAGCCTAATAAACTCCATACCTCTCACTATAGGCTAGTATAGCCCCTATCTATCTCTCCTCTTATACTAATAGTATCCTTATATCACTCTCTTGATGTCACCATAGCCTTAGCATATACACTCACTATCTTCGATAGTAATCTATAATAATTCTCTTCAAATAGGTAATTTATCCCCATATTGGGCTATATACGAGAATGATTATACTCAGATATTTTAATATTCTAGGATAATAATCACCCTACTGGTAGGGGGGGTGCTTAACACCTCTCCTGTAGATATGGTAAAATGCTGATATAATCATGCACTTATAGATATTTTATATACAGGGAGGGATAAGCAATATTAAGAAGGGTTGATATTTCTGGAGGGGGGGTTTGGGATTCTGGGGTAAAAGTGTCTACTAAATATTAGTAAACTGTAGATTTGAAAAAAGCCTCCGGCTAAGGGGGCTAATTTATTGAGGTTACTTTCTCTTATAAAGAAGAGAAAAAGGGTGTTGCAGGGTGACATTTAGGGGACATATAAGAACTATTCTTATTTACAGAGTAGGCCACCATCTTTTAATAGTACGACTTGTAACTTGAAGATAGTCTGCTATGCACTTCTGCGTGATACCTTTAGCCTTGAGTTTACTGGCTTTCTCCTTGGCTGTGAGCTTCTCAATACCCATAAGATCCATTACAGTATCTAGGTTAGTGTCCAGTACAACTGTCTGTACCTCTAACCCCTCCACTTTGCTACTAAGTGCGGTAGTGTCGGCTTTAAGATCAGTTAAGGTTGTGTGGAGCTTTCTTTGAGCGTGTAGCTCTCTTAGTTGATGGTTAGGTGTCTTACTAGACTTAAGGGCTTTAGTTCTCATACTGCCATCCTTGATCATAGCTTTCTGTACTGGGTGATCTTTATGATGAACCACCACTGTCTTGGCATGTAAATAGTTGTTATCCTTTACCTCTCTTACCCACTCTTCATCCTTCCCATAACACTGAGCCACGTACTCTAAGGCTTCTTGTGCAGTTATCCCAGTCTCTAGGATCTTACTGTATGCCTCTGTTCCTTGTTCTAGGTTAAGGTATTCCTTCTTTGTACCATCAGCTATGGTTTCATTTAGTTTACGAACTGCTAACTTGTTAAGTCTCTCTAAGTCTTTCCGAGAGAACATCCCTTGTTCTATGTGGTACTCAATCCCTGCTAGGTGTTGCTGTAGTATCTCTTCTGGTGTTTCCATGTACTCATCTTCAGTCATTGGAACATACCTGAATCTAACTTACTGCACACTTTAAGGAATTCATCTTCAGTGACTTCCATCTTGAACCACTCCCCAAGTGTTCTATGTTCAGCATAATGGTCATGTAACAGCCTTTCCATAGTGGGGTATTTAACTATGTTTGGGCTGTATGTGGTCACAAGGGATAACTCTCTACCAGAACTTAGGGCAAGGGTTCTTAATCTGTTTGGTACGTCTGTGGAGATCCCTATCTTTACCTGCGACTCTTTATCGCTTATGAGGTAAACCTTACCATCCTTACCATCCTTACCGGAGCCTTCTATTCGACACTTATTGTACTTTCTTGTGTAGAATGTCTTGTAGTCGTACTCTTCTGCTGACATTGGAACACCACTAACTGGAAGTGGTAGATCTGACACTTCAATATCTTTGTACTTCTCTTCTAAACTTTTATACCATTCTTGGTTCATTAGTTTAATCATCTTGTCTCCTAATATTTAATAACCCTAACAACCAACCCTTTCTTAGTGGCTATGTCAATCATGTGTTTTGTACCACTACCTTTCACCGTTCCGTTCCAGAAAGCTACTAAGTGTGTACCTTCCTCTGCCATCTGAGAGTTTCTAAGATAGCCAGCTTGCTTCCCTTTAGTCCAGTCAGCAGGACACTCCCAAACATCTATGTCGTTCTCATCTGCGTATCTCTTACCAAGTAAATCAGCACCTCTAGCCATACCACAAAGGATGGTCACTTCTTCCTTGTCTGTGTTGGAGAGGAGAAAGTCTAGCTTCTCCTTGAGAAGTTTGTAATTAGTAAAGTCTCTACCTCCGGTAACTATTAGGTTCATCTACCACCCCAGTTTACTTGCCCGTTTAAGAATAGCTGCTGTAAGCTTCTCTCGCTTAAGTTCTTGTAATATTTCCTCTTGTGTCATAGGGTGATCAAATATTAAATCTCTTCCACAACATAAGCCCAAGAAGAAGTTCTCATCACCCCAACCATTACCACATACGGAACACCATGTTTTAGTAAATCTGGCACTCTTCCGATCAATATTGTTGAATAAGTCTTGTTGTATCATTCCACTTCCCTCCTAAACTCTTTCAGATCTCTTGGGTATAAATCATCATCTGGTAAAAGATAGCTGTACCTAATATCCTCTTGTGGAATGTCCTTATAAGCATATGCCAACTTAGACTTCAGGTATTTGATAGCAGCTTCTTTAGCTAGATGTTGGTGTCTGTAATGATTGCTATCCCTAGTGACAGTGATGTCAGAGGGGGTGTGTGTTACTGATACTGTCCATCTAGGACTTCCGTTCATCATTCTAATGTCCCCACATATCATCAGCCCATTGTTCTATCTCATCTGGTACAGTCTTACCTGTTTCACGTAACCCACTTATGATTGCACCTAAGAGATGTGGGTTGACATACTCAGCATCATCTTTACTATACTCTTCCATAAGCTCAAGGAGGACTACGTGGAATGGTCTCACCTCCCTAATCATCTGTACTCTCCCGATTGCACCATTTCACATACTTTCCTGAACCCTGTCCAACATTGAATCTGTTCCTTCTCACTACCATACTGATTGTCCTTGAGAGTTACAGATAAAGGAACTGCAAACTGTGGGAAGTATCCTGTTCTGATAATTAGCTTATCATTCACCCAAGTTGTTGTGCCATCTTTATCTGTATCGTAATTAGTGGCAATACCATAGAGGAATACTTCTAGGTCATCTAAGGCGGATATCTTCTCTAAGTCTTGGATTAAGTCTTCTGTAGATTGTCTTTGTTGCCCACAGAAGTTGTTTATGAAAATGTTACTCATTTCCACTCCACAGACTCAATAGAGAAATCACAATGGTTACTTGTCTCTTGGTTACTAATACGTTGTGGTGCGTATATATGTACATTCTCGCGTAGACTGTCAATAGCTTCATTGTTACCCACTACCTCAGTTATCTTGGGGTTGGTGTAAGTGTTGTAGCTAACTTCATCACCTTTCATCCAAGATCGTACATAGGAGAATACAGGTTCCCATTTAGTATCCTTCACTATACGTTCAGGAAGTGAGTAGGTCTTCTTATCCATGGTTCTCGCCCAGTAATCCCCAAGTTCAAATATGTAAGGTTTGAGTCTCCAAGTGGCTTTAGCTTTACCTAAGTAAGTGTATTCAGTCTTATCCTCAAAGAACTTAACTATGTCTCCAACCATAAGCTCAGATACTTTAATTAACTTATTAGCTAGGGTATCCATCTTATCCAATGTCTCCAAGTAAGGCTCAGAGTTTACTGGGAGCAGTACATGGTTGCTCCCTTCTCTAGCCCACACACAAGGCTCTTGGATAATGCCGTTAGTCACTGTAGTAAGGTGTAGTAGGGTTGCTATGTTGTCTGTAGCTACTTCAACAGTGAACCCTCTAGGGTCTTGTACACGGAATAACTTATTACTGGTTGACCAACGACTGACACTAGAGCCAATGTAGATTCCTGTGGTTGGGGTATTGTCAATGATAACTCCGTCAACTCCCTCTAGGTATTCGTAGCAATACTCCTCACGATTATACGTTCGTTCTGAGCGGTAAGCCCAGTCCATCCCAGTAGTCTTACGTTTCTCAAAAGCGGCATTATCTTCGTAGTACGACATGTAGGCCAAGTTCTCTTCGTGAGAAGGTGCCACTACATACCATAATTGTTTTGGGATATTAATCATTTCCCCTCCAATTCAATCTTAATATTCAGACAATCATTATAAGCCATATATCTTCCGATCTTACCTCGGATGAATTTGGTAAACTCTCGGTTAATCTGCTTCTCAATGGTTTTCATATTAGCTTCTGTCGTGTACATGCAGATAGCGAAGTCACCGTAATACTTTTGCCAGAATGTGTCATTAGTGTAGTCTGAGATAGAGCATGTGTTCACCACAGGATAGAGGTCACAATCCTTATCTTTCTCCTGCTGTAACTTAGTGAAGCGGGGGTTATTCAGTACAATGTATCTCTCATTCTCCCCAAGTACCCCTACATCTTCTACAGTCTTCTCCTTAACTGTACCATCTTTCATTAAATATATTAGTATGTACTTCATATTCTCTCCTGTATTTCTACAAACTTAGTTATATCTTGATGGCATACACAACACCAATTTAAATTCATAATGGTTCTTTGTGGGTGTTGGGTAGGTTTATCCCACCATCCCTCATCCTGATAAGAGCCGTGATCCCACAATTCATAACACTGCCTATTCTCAGTTTCCCACTTAGTATAACCAAAACAAGACTCAACCTCTAGGCAGCTAACTACGGCCAGCCTTGCATCCTCTAAGGAGTCACCTTGGTATAGTGGGCCTAAGTGACTAGACACTGTGTATTTCATTTCCACGTTTCTCCCAATTCAATGGTATTCTTAGCCCAAGCTCTATACTCATAATCACAGGCATTTGTATTTCTAATTATAGTTAGGGTGTTCAAGTACATCTGAGACAACTTATGGTAATACTCATGCTCCTTTTGTAGGTCTTCATAGGAAGGGCAGATGATGTACTTGTTACAGCTATTACCGTCTTTGTGTGAGTACCTGATTGTTCTTCCACAATTGCATTTATCACTCATAAACATCTACACTCCCTTCGTTGTTTAAATAGCCATAAAATTGCCCACAAACGTAGACGCAATGTTCATCCACGGCATCATGCCACATAATGACTACCTCCGTACTAGATACTTTAAGTTTATTGGCGACTTCCTGCTCAATCCTGCGGATATACATCTCGGACTCGACATACTCGATCATTCATCTACCCCCGACAATTCACAACCTTCAGTGTCCACCCACTCTTTAGCTCTAGTGAGTGCCTGTTCTTGTGTAAGACTCTTTACATAGTGAGCTTGTGTGCCATTGTATTAGATGTACACGTAGCGCATTGTGTCACTTTCTTCTAACTCGAAGTGGAAGCATTTGTACTTAATCATCATCTGTACTCCCCCTCCATTCTCTTACCTTCTGTAGATCATCCAGTAGTGTCTGGTCTTTAACCATTCCATACAGGACGCCATAGTTGTACTCACAGTCTCGGAAAATACGGCCATCCACCCCCTCCCCTGCTGAGTAAATACATTCTTGAATACACTCCTTAATCTCTTGGTCTACAACATTACCATCTTCTACATTAAAACCAGTTAAACCTGTTTCCGCATAGCTATATCCATCGTTCCAGTCACCCCTGTTACGTTCTAACCAATAGGCTAGGTGTAGATATTTGTCTTTTGATAGAATAGCTTCACGGATATCCCAACCACTGCTAGAAGCATCATCTGGTGTGTACTTAGCCCGAAGTAATGCAACCTTGTGTAATTCTTCCTGTGCTTGCTTCTCACGTTCAGCTTTGGTCTCCTCCAAACGAATCTTATCGTAGATTGCACGGTACTTAGTATCAACCCCAGACATCATAGACTCTTTAGATGGAATTGATTCTTGTCCTGTCTGAATATTACGGTCAATGTCTGCTAAGTATCCAGCCCTCTTGGTATCTGTAGTTTTCCTAGTGCTACGGCTACTCTTGTAGTAACTCTCAGAGTAAGTGTTTGGGATACCGATAGCTTGCATTAATGCTGTAATCTTACTAACTACTCCCTTGTTATGTGCAATAATCTCAAGATTAGCTTGGTGTACCTCTGTAAAGTCAGCAATGTACTTGTCAATTACATTTGAGATCAGCTCTTTACGGACAACTAACGCCTTAGAGTTACTAATCTCTTTATCACCAGACCAATAAGTCTTCTCATTGAACCAATAGGTATAACTGTACGCCAAGCTTGAACTGCCTATTGTGTAAGTTCCTTTGTTTGGAAATGGCAGTAGCTTCTTAAACTGAGGGACGCTATCGTCCACCTTCAATAAAAGGTCTGCCTTTTCTTTGCTGTAGTGTTTCAGAGCTAAGGTTAATAGCTCGACAACTTCTTCCCCTTTATTCTTTACCCAAAATGTCATTTCCAATCATCTCCAACTTGGTGGCCTACTGTTGTATATGTTTTAAGCCCAATCTTACCTTTATCAGTCCCTACACAGTCTAATGTGCTGCGACCTCTTATGGGTAGCCTTGGTGCATCTTTGAACTGCATAAGACGTTCCCATCTCTCTTTACACTCTTCCATCTCTGCTCTCACAGCATCAAGCTCAATCTGGAGTCTTGCGCACTCTTTTCGCCAGTTAATCCAACTCACCTGCATCCCTCCTAATCCACAACTGATTGTTTACTTACTCGATATTTATTTAAAGCTATCTGTAAATCTAACTGGCTAACCTCACCATGAATGTATCTTAACACAAAGAGATTAACTAAATCAATAGATTCATTAGCCGTAGCCACTTCTTTGAGTAAATGTACCAATCTTTCGTCTAATGTACTGTCATTTTTGACTAAATAGTCAATTTCAGCAGGAATATCTACGCCATAAAGCTCTGAAAATACCATATTTTCTCCATATTTTGATGTATTTATGCAACATTTCGTGCAGGAAAGTGTGATTTTGATAGATATTTACTGCAAAAACTATATTTTCACTGTGTTTTAGTGTGTTTTACGTTAAATACCCTCATTTACCCCGTTTATCGTAAGCTACGGGCTTACTACCTCTAAATGTCACTAATTAATCTCTTTTTCATAACGTATGGTAACACGAGGGCACGCAAAAAATCCAGTACTTCCGAAGTTACCTTTCCAATCACGGTAACTAATCCAACCCACCTTAAGGACAATGTTACCGAGTTGATAGTGGTTATCAAATAAACACTTCTCAGCTTTTTCTTCATCAGGTATGATATGCCAGTACCCACTTACGGGAACCGCAAGTTGTGATGCCAAGCTCATTCCACAATTGCGGAAACTGAGATTATACCAAGTAGTGAACATGTGTCCAAACCACTTGTGCATTTTCTGGATGCTTGGCTCGTAGAAGGGGATGTTAAAATCGTCAATCATTTCCACACACTCAGCCCACTTAGGGAACACGTAACGCTGGATACCCGTACCAATTTTGTAAGGGATCTTATCTTGTATATCACTCATGTTAGCTTTCTTCAAGAATAACATGCAGAAGGGGATCACAACCCACGCAATAAGTCGCCATACGACCTCACAGAAGAACAGCCACCAAAACTTTAGCGGTAATTTATTCATAATTTCCTCCAATAACTTAGTTAAATTTGTTCCACCTGTACGCCATTAGCAACAAGGTACTCTATCCCCTCTGTGCTCCGATACTGGTGGCGATAATACACTTTCTTAATACCCGCTGATTTTATCTTTAAACTGCACTTAAAGCAAGGGCTGTGTGAAATAAGCATCACAGTATTTTCTGTAGTCTCGTGGGAGTGCCACATCTTTTGTAAACATTGCTCTTCTGCGTGAACTACACAATCCTTAGTAACTAACTTATATCTACCCTCTTTGTCTTCTAGCGGCCAGTACTCTTCAATATCTCGCCAGTCTAACCAACCACCAGCGTCACTATTCATGTAAACCTTATCCTCACACTCATTAGTTTCCCAACCTACAGGGGTTCCGTTACAAGCATGGGATATTACATTACCATCTTTGAATAAGAATGCTGCCACCTTGAGGCGTTTAGCCTCAGAAGTCTCTGCAAACCGCTCTACATTATCCATCCACGCAAGTAGGTACTTTAACTTCAAGATTATTTACCTCTCGTTTTGAGTCCTTGGCGACTTTTTGACCCAAGCCTACCAACAGCACTCTCTGTGCCACTACTCTTATTCATTTTACTTGCGTTAACTGTGTAGGCACCATCGTAAATAGTATCACACCAACTTTGGGCTACTGCTCTATCCCTTGTATGAAAGAACACATAGTTCTGCATGGCATCCATTATGTAAAAATTACTTGGCTTCTTAAAATCATCATCTGTAAATTCTTCAAACGTAATAACTGTAGTTTTACACTTCGACATACCTTACCACCCCTCAGAATCTAAACAACCCTCACTACTACGCTGTAACTCTTCCAGTTCTCTCCACTCATGGTCTGAAAGGCTGTCATCAAACACTCCATCAAACAGCGGAACATTAGCCTTATCATCCCATAAATTATTCAATGTACATTTACTCATCTGAATCTCCTAATTCCTCTTTTCTGATTGATGGAATGATTACTGTCTGGAAGTATTCATCCCTCGCTACATCTATACTAGATAACATCATAGGGTAGTTTACACTATCTCCCACTATCTTGTAAATAGGTTCTATACCCATATCACTTGCTGCATAAACTAGCTCCCTAAGATTTCCAGAAAGAGCTTCATCATACAACCATTTAGTCTCTTTTACAAGCTCTGGGATAGGTTTTGGTAAAGAGCCTCCAATAACGACATCATTACGAATAGCTCGCACCTTAAGATCTTCTCTGGGTTTATCCATAATTAATCTTCCGTAGCTTCATAATAATCTGGACTAAGGAGTATTGGGTATATTACTTCCTCGTTATAAATCATATTCAATGTTTCAATCTGTTTGCTAAGTAGGAAGGGCTGCTTACTCACACCTACCATTCCACGAACAGAATCCATTTTATCCCCAACCCCCACATAACAGACCTCGGTTATTCTGCCGCTCTTGACACATTCAAGCAGGGATTCTATAGCGGTAATCAAGTTTGGGTCAATCTTAACTTCTTCCTCTGTGGGTAACTGAATGCCTTTATGGATGGCATGAATCTTTGTATCTTTTTTATCAACCATTAAACTTCTCCTGTTCCATTGCTTTAACGAAAGACTTACATAAGCCACTTCTGACAATCTCATCACTTGTTGCTGTTATAATCTCAATGAAATCCTGTAAACTGTGCTTATCCACAAACTTTTCCAACCAGATTAGTCCAGATTCTTGTTTGAGGTCGTTCTGTGTCGGATCTCCGATCAAGAACAGCTTCCCCTCTTCAGTTACACGAGTAAGTAGTGAGAACATTTCTTCTTGCGAGAGGTTTTGTGCTTCATCTACAATAGCTACATCTCGAATGTTTCGCCCACGTAGGTACTCCATTGGGATCATTTCTAGGTCTCCAGAGTTTAAGGCAATATCGTACCGCCCCCTCCCATGTCTATCAGTAAACACTTCAATAAGTGGGGCTAAGTAGGGGTTAAACTTATCCTCTAGGCTACCCTTAAGTAAACCTAGCGTCCTCCCCATACCAACTGCTGGCCGAGAGATAATAATCTTCTCAATACCCCCGCTAACATACCAGTCAGATGCGGTAGCCATTGCCATTAGGGATTTACCAGTTCCAGCAGGAGCAATAACCACAGTTATCTGTTTTGTCTTAAATGACTGTAGAACTCTTTTCTGGAACTCGTTCTTAGCTTGGATAGGTTTACTTTCTATCTCTTTTGTCCGTTGCTCTGCGAACTTCTCTTTGATGTGCTTGCCATCATGCACTTCAGCTTTAGTTCGTCTGGTAATTCTAGTATTATTTGAACCTTTTGACATAATTATTTAACCTCACTACTTAATGTGAAGAGAGTCACGTCGGCAACTCTCAGTTAGGTTTAGCTACCTTGCGCTTCTAAGATTGCCTTAATATATTTCTGTTTACTGTTAAAAGATAAATTATACCAACCCCCAATTATTTTTAACTCATCTATGCTGAACCCCTCCATGTCGGCCTCTGTATACACTGCTCTTGGAACCCTTAGTTGAGTGTTAATTGTGGCATCTACAGGACGCTTTGTCAACACCTTTACCATAAAATGAGGATTCTTCACGGGAGCTGTGTTTGGTTTTATAAATGCACCAGCATTACCTACTTTGATCAGCGCCTTCCAGAATGTAATACGATCAACTGCTTTAACTAATATCTCGTTATAGGCATCGGCTTGTAATTCATTGTAATTATCCTCTGATTTGTGTTCTAGGTAATCTTGGTATTTATCTTCAGGGAGAAGCATTCTGCAAATGAATGGACAATACATAGTCGGCACAAAAGTTAAATCTAACTGAGAACCGAGTCTAGCTAAATACAAAACTTCCCTAACGGTTTCGTGTAGGTGGGATTTCTTAATTGTAACCACCTTTGTGGGAACAGGTTTATCCCAACCATTCTTAACATATTGGGCATCACATGTAGGGGGGCTTATTGTTATCCCTACTGGTAGTGGTCTTTGGGCATCAGTAACCTCCTGTAAGTTTGTGGGAGTACTATTGATTAAGGGGTTGTCTGTAATGTCATATAGCCCTAGTTCTTGGGATAATTCTGTGAGTTCGTCCATAGCTTGCTCTGGTGTTTTTGGTGTTGCTTGTTTCTTTGGAGGTTTAGCCATTAGTTTGTTCTCTTGTTGGGTTTAATTTAGATAGCCATATTTTATATTCAAAAGTGTGACCCGCCTTAATATCGAGCAGATTATCACACACTGTCCACTCTTTCAAGGAATATCCTTTAGTAATAGCATCTTTCACAAAGGCTTCTCTTGTGTGTACAATGTCTTGTTGATGTTGCCTAGCCATCTCTTCGGCGGCAGCTAATATTTCAGCTTCTGTCATATCTCACCTTTGATTTCAGATAGCGCACAACGCATCTGCCATTTAGCAGTACGAATACCCTGCAAGTATGCAGCTTTAAGCGCCCTATCTACAATCTTCATAGAGTTTAAAGATATGTCATCTAGGACGAATGTTTTGTTTGTTAAAGTGATCGTCAACTCTCTGGTGTCAGACCTGTCAACATTGACATCATAATTATTGTCGTTACTTTGGTAATACTCATATTCTGCCACCTTGTCTCTCCAAGTTATTAAATGAGTACCCATTATAAAGCCTACTACAGTATATTGCAACATTTATTTTAGGGTTGTGATGAAAATAGTTGTTGCATTCTGAAATAACCCGTGCTACAATGTTCACCATGTATTTAACAGAGATGGCACTTACATTATTTGATTGTTTAGAATAAGCAATCTCGGTACATGTTTGTCGGGGAAACTTACGCTTGGCATGTACTTAAAGCACAAAAGGGTTGTATGGTGCAGGTGTGGAGTTGTGAGAGTATAACACTAACAATACGCTATATGAAGCGGAAATACTCAAGCTGATCGAATCATATTAAGGGTTCAGCTTATCGTAGCTACAGGATAGCTATTCTACTTAGGTAGACAGATTCATCTCAGTTGACGGAGAATGTTAATTGGTAGTCTGAGATAAAAGAACTAATGTTTCTTCTAAGGCTCTTTAGTGGGTATGAAGAGACATGGGGTTCTTTTATCCAGATTATCTAGTTTCAAGAGAATGTATATATTACTAAGATATAAGTAATAATTATTTAATAATTAATAGGAGATAAACCAATGAACTTATTAACAACTACATGGGATAACATCAGGTGCTTCCCATACTGATTCAAACACAACTACCTATACCCTGTAAAAGTATGGTTTAAGAACATCTGGAGATTCAGGAAGGAGTTAGCCCATACTTACCCTTGGGATTACAGTGGATTGTTACTGCTGATGCGTAGACAGCTTATTACGATGGAGGAGTGCCAACGTGTACACGGTAATCACCTCAATGCACACAAGGTGGCTAAAGACTTACGAATAGTTATTAAACTACTTGACAGACTCATAGAGGATGATTATAGTGTGCAGACAGACGGGGAGTATGACTGGATTCCTTGCAAGGAAGATGGATTTACCGAGATGGTGTGTACAAAGCCTAGAGAAGCTAAGTACATCTTCCCTAAAGGTAAGAAGTTGTATAAACACGAAGATAACATGAGAAAACAAGATATTGAGATGTTGTTTTCCTACATGAAACAATACAGGAGATGGTGGGACTGATATGACAACAAAGATTACCTACAACCCAACACCAGACCCAAATAACTGGATTCTAAACCTATGGTTACAGAAAGATAAAGGTAAGATGATAGACACTTTAGCTGTACATGGTAATGTCTACACAAAGATAAGTGATAGTGGATTGGAGATAACTGGTGTTTGGTGGGACGAAGCTCGGCACTTAAGTGAAAAACAAGTCCAATACTTAAATGAGAAACACTTAAAACTAAAACCTCTTGATGCACATAAGAAACAGCACAAACCTAAACATAAAGTCCCATTCTGGGCTAACGATTGGAGAGGTAAGGAATGAAACTGGATGAACATTTCGCAAGAATGGAAATGAATGCTTGGCATCACTTACCATACGAACAGAAGACATGGATACCAATTGATGATATGAAGATTGGTTGGTATGCCTGTGATGGACGTAACTTTAATCTTGGTTACTGGAATGGTAAGGTATTTGAGTATGAACGTACTAAGTGGAATTGTAAATTCGATGATATAGAGTACCACTGGGACACAGGCGCTCCCTGTGGAACAGTTCGCCCAATAAAGTATTTAGGAGATAGTTCAAAATGACAGATGAAATAATACTAAACCGTATTCAGTGTAATGCCTGCCTTGACATCATAACCAGCTATCACCAACATGACTACCATAGTTGTAAGTGTGACCTTGTTAGTGTGGATGGCGGCAGGGCTTATTTAAAGCGTAGTTACAAGTGTCTTGATGCAGAGGGTGGTAGACCCTACACAGACCTATCAGTATGGTCTTCAGCAGACTTTGAGAGTATTCGCTGGTGCCTTATGAGGGGTAGTCGTGGTAAGAACGGAGATCAGCCATTGACTTACGTTTCTCTGGCAGAGATTAGTGACAACTACTTAGCTAATCTTCTCGTGTACCAAGTACAGAACATGTACACTGGTTCCATTGATTACAAGTATCAAGTGATGGAAAGACAGTACAGAATAGACAACAACATAGTAATTGAGGAGAAGTGATATGGACAACAGAGATCAGAAAGAATGTAGCCCTTGGACAGTTTTTTGGTGTGGGATTATCTTATTGGGAAGCCTTACATGTTTTTCAATATGGTATGAAGATCATTACTGTGAAGGTACAGCCATTCCAGTTAAGTGTAGTTACCAGAAATAGGGATATAACTAAAAGGGTTACAGTATATAAGTAAATATTATATACTGTAGTTTGACAAAAACTATTGACATCACAATAAAGTGTGGTAAACTGTACACATGATTTAAATAGTTAATAAGAAGAATATTTATGAGTAGCCGATGTGAATCGTGTGGTTCCCTACTAGAGCCGCACGAGATGTTTAGGACAGTTGAAGTGGAAGATGGTAAGACAGTTGACATTGTGGACAACACATGCAACAATTGCCTACATCAATATGTTTACGCTGCTGATCTACTGCCGACGCATGAGTACCAACACCAACACATCACAGATTATCTGTGGGAAAATAGTGGTGAAGGAACTCTTGGTAATGGTGGTTCAGATTGGTGAGATGATAAATAGTGCTTTACAAGATCGTTTTTATAGTGTATAATTAGATAGTGAAGTAATAATTAAATAAGATTTAAAGACACAAGGGTTCATATCCCTCCTCCTGCGTTCTCACTGTAACGTGTGTCGAAACAGTGCTCGAATTAAAGAGTTCCCGTAATAGGGCTTGAAAGAAAGCAGTTGTGTACAGACTGTAAAATCATCTTCCTGAGTGAAGTAGCTTATTATAGGGGTTCCCGTAGTTAGTGAAAAGCGAGGTGTGCCTAACAACTACTCAGGTGTGACGACAAGTTGTCCTAACCCGTAACAAGGTCAAAGCCCAAGTGCAGGTAATGAGTTTCTGAGGTTTAAGTGTTGCCCCACTGGTGGATGCAAGGTCGTATGTACCGTAGTCTGTTGAAACGATACAGCAAGTTACCCACCTAACAACACAAGTCATAAAGATAGGTGACGACCTATTAAAGCCTTCCTACATTGAACTCGATCGGCATAGAGTGCGACCTTTCTTTGTAGGGAGCAACCTAATTAAGCGAGAGTAGCCCCGTAAATAGTAGCGGCTCTGACTGTAAATCAGATGGTCGAAAACCCTTGGTGGTGCAATGTCCACCCTCTCGCACCAAACAATGGTTCATAAACATTACATATTGGTACATTGTGTTCCACATATGAGTCATTATGTAATCCAACCTAATTTGCTTGACTATAAAGCCGCCTACTCTGACGGGTATAATGACTTTATAGTAGTCACAGGGGAAGCCGGAATTACCTTGTTCAAGCAACCATGCTGCATCAAGCATGTAATACATCTTGAATGATGTCGATTTGGTGGAGACCTTATCGTTAAAATGGTCTCCCACAATTTACCTAAAGCCTACCCTCTCGCATTAAAGCAGAACAGACGCTGATTGTTATGGTGGGCTTTCTTAATGTATATTAATCTACCCACTAACTTATATAAGTCTCGATAATGTGTAATAAACTACCTACTATGCCTATTAGTTTAATAGATGAATACCTTACTCATATTGAGTACTTAGCTGAATTATCTTCATTAATGGGACTATCAGACGAGTATGTGTCAGGTATGGTTGATATTATAGAGGTATCGGATAATAAGTACAACAGAGTTAAAGAATTGATAAGTATACTGGAGTCTAATTAATGCCATCTGAATTAATTACAGCAGAACAGCACGAGAAGCAAAAGCAAGCTTTATACGCCCACAACGAGAAGCGTAAGTTAGCTCAAACTGCTGGTAAACAGATCACAGCTAAAGGTTTCTTGAAGCGTGAACAGAAAGCAGCTTTGGAAATAATCTCCAAAACTAACAAAGGCATTCCAGACCCAATGCCAGAGGGTTACAAGCATCCATCTAAAACTGAGCTAGATAATGCTTGGAAGATTGTGAATGCTGTACGTGATTATGATAAGCATGATGTAGCCTTGAAGATAGCCAAGCTTGCAGCACAGAAGGCTGAACATGAAGCTAAGACTGCTGGTTATGGTGAGAGTGCCCCAGAAGCTTTGAAAAAGAAAGCCGAAGAGAATAATGGCAGACCTAGACTTGCTTTAACTATGAAGCAAGTTGTAGAAGATGAAGACTACGAAGAGTTAGAAGACGAATAATACAACCTAGTGTTGTTAGAGGAGAAGCCCTTGTTCTTGTAAGGGAGAACCAATATCCAAGGTAGAGTGGGAAGATTGGTACTAATTTGAAAGAGAGATTTAGATGTCAGATGTAATTGGCCCCGCAAGCCCCTTCCAAGAAAAATACTTAACAAGTGATGCCCAGATTATATTAGTGGGGGGTGCTGCTGCAAGCTCCAAGACTTATGTTGGAGCAATGAGACACTTAAGATGGGCAGAAGATCCAAACTATCGTGGCTACTGCATTCGTAAGAACTCCAGTGCCATCATGTCAAGTGGTGGCCTGTTTCATGAGGCCCGTAGCCTCTACCAGAAGTATGACCCAAATCTAAAAGTAAAACTTAAAGAGCAAAAACTTGTATTCTCATCTGGTGCAGAAGTCAGCTTCTCCCACTACGAAAACGACAGTGCATCTAAGAAATACCAAGGTATACAAATTTCCAACATTTTCTATGATGAGGTTACTCACGCAGATAATGAAGAGCAATTGTGGTGGTTGTGGTCGCGACTCCGTTCAGATGCAAGCAATAACCCATCAATGTGGTGGTCATGTAACCCAGACGTTGATAGTTGGGTATTGAAGTATGCCTTGTGGTATCTTCACCCAGAGGGACACCCATTAGCTGGTAGACCAGATCCAGAGAGAAACGGAAAGATACGTTACCTTCTTAGGATTAATGGTGACTTGGTTTGGGGGGAAACTTACGAAGAGTTACAAGAAAAGTACGGCTATGATAAAAAGCCTATTAGCTTCCAAGGTCTTTTCGGTACAATTGAAGATAACCCCCCAATACAAAAATCAAACCCACTTTACAAGAGTAACTTAGAGGCCCTTCCTCGGATTGAGAAAGAACGCCTTCTCTACGGTAATTGGTTTGCTAGACCTCAAAACTCAACTTATTTCAGTCGTGATACAGTGCTAGAGATTGATACTGCACCTAATATGAAAGATGTTGTGAAGTTGGTCAGAGCTTACGATTTTGCAAATACACTTCCTCATGACGGTAATCGCTCCCCTGATTACTTTGCCTCAGTTAAGATGGCTAAGATGAAGACAGGGGAGTTTGTAGTCTTAGAGGTTCTGCGCACTAGAATAACTTCTGGTAAATGGGAGCCACACATCCTAGAGAATGCTGCAAGAGATGGTGCCAAATGTACCATTATCTTACCACAGGATGTTGGGCCACTTGCGAAAGCTAATGCAAATCAAATGGCTAGTAGGATAACTCAGTGTGGGTTTCCTACAGTAACAAAATCCTCAACCCTTGGTAAACTCGAAGCATTTAGGCCATTTGCTGCTACAGCAGAGATAGGCTTTATTCATGTCTTGAAAAATTGTGCCACTGACTTGTGGAACAAAATTGATAATGACAATGACTTCTTTTACAAAGAGTTAGAAGCCTTCAACGGGCAGAGAAGAAGTGGTGAATCGGGGCATGACGATATGGTCGATTGCTGCTCCCTAGCCTATCTCTACCTAGCTTCTAAGATACATCTAGGAAATTCATTCCTTCACGGCATTAAAGCTACAAACACAATAAATAATAACCCATTATTATCAATACGATGAATTAGGAGATTCCCTTGGCTGACACACTTACTGTAGGTGATCCCCCTACAGACAGTTCTAAGATCCCTAATATTGTTGTAAAACCTATTGGGTATAACGGATTAAAAGTAACATCAGGTGTTATATATGAAGAATGCGATCCCGCTCTAAGGTGGCCGCAGTGTATCTTCACCTACAAACAAATGCTTAAAGATGCTACAGTCGCCGTATCAGTTGATGCTGTGATGACTAAGATGTCTAGTGCTAAGTGGAGCATTAAATCTCCAGATGGATATGAAGAACAATTAAAGTGGTATGTAAATAAGCTTGAGACTATGCGACATGATATGGAGCACTCTTGGTTATCCTTTACACAGAACGCTTCTTCATTCGTACCGTTTGGATTCGCCCCATTTGAAATAGTCCCTCGTAGAAGGCTTAAAAAGAAGGGTAGTAAATATAATGATGGTTTCTGGGGTATAGGTAAATTAGCACTACGTTCGCAAGACACTATTACGGGGGTTCATTATTCAGATGATGGAAGGACGTTTGAAGGCTTGTGGCAACATAGGAATAACATATCTAATCGTAATCAGTCAAATATAAAAAGGTCAAGCTATAACGAACAAGGTGATGTACTGCTTCCAAAAGAGTGGATATTGCTGTTTCGTAATTCCCCCCTTAAAGATTCACCACTAGGTACAAGCCCGCTCAATTCTGTTTTTACGAGCTGGAAGTATTTAAAGGCATACGAACAGTCGGAGGCTTCAGGAATCGCAACAGACGTACATGGGCTTAAAGTTTTGTACATCCCCCCACAGTACATGAGTGAAACTGCTTCTGCTGAAGATAAGGCTGTATTCCAAGAATATCAGAAGATTATGCAGAATGTGCATATTGGTAAAGAGTCTGGAATTATCCTTCCTCAAGTATTAGATGATCGAGGCGAGCAATACTTCAAGTTTGAAGTTGTTTCTGTTACAGGTTCTAAAGCTTACGATATTGGTAAGGTGATAGCTCGATACAAGAATGAAATCATCACAGCCCTATATGCCAACTCATTAGTAGCTGGTCAAGAAGGTGGTGGTAGTTTTGCCTTATCTGAATCGTTAATTGCTATTCAGAATAAAGTGATTGAAGCTCGTCTATCCGAGATTAGAGATGTTCTTAACCACCGATTGATTCCTTTAATATTTGAATGGAATGGGTGGGAAACAGAAGTATATCCTTACTTTGATTTTGAAACACTTACTGAGCTTACCTTCGATCAGAAGACTAAAGGTTACTATCAAATGCTTGCTGCTGGTGGTGTTATCCTTTCTGCTAAAAATATAAATCACATGCAGAAAGAAATGGGACTACCTGACAGACTCCCAGAAGATATGCCAATCAGCGAAGTCAGAGAACAATTATCTGGTAATCAAACTAAAGCTGCTGAAGGATTCAAGACTACAGGTGATGGTACAAGTACCTCTCCGAATGGTAGTAATGGCTCCGCAACAAATGCTTTTAATAAATAAGAGAATAATGAATGAGTGATAAATTAAGTTCCCTCTATCAGAAACTCTATAACACCCCACACTTGATGACGACTGAGTTGTTTGGAAGTATCCAACAATCCCTTCCAGATTCAGATGTTGAAGCAAGCTTAGGTGAGCCTCGATATAAAAGTGATATAGAGGATCTACAGTACAACTCAGAAACCTCAGTCGGTATTCTCCCTGTAGTCGGATTGCTGACTTACGAAGAGTGTAAATACTGGTGGATGAATACAACCTCCTACAAGTCCCTACTATCCGATGCAGAAACAATGATTGATGCTGGAGCTAAGACAATAGTTTTAGATTTAGATAGTGGCGGTGGATATGCGTATTCAATGACTCAAGCGTCTTCTGAATTACGCAAGATGTGTGATGACAATGGCGTGAAACTAATTGCTTACAACGACGGTATAGCTGCTTCTGCTTGTTACGGTATTGGTTGTTCTGCACATGAGTTCATTGTCAACCCAGATGCCCTTACAGGTAGCATTGGCGTTGTGGTGAGCATTACAGATACCTCTGCTTACGAAAAGAAGTTAGGTATTAAGCGCATTTACATCACTGCGGGTGAAGGTAAAGTTCCTTACGATGAAGAAGGTAGTTTCTCCAAAGAAGCTCTCGCTGATATTCAGAACAGGGTAGATTCAACCTACGAGCGTTTCACCTCCCACGTAGCTCAGTACCGAAAGGTTACACAAGATCAAGTTAAATCACTTGGCGCGAAAGTTTACTCATCTGCTGACGCTGTTGCTAACGGCTTAGCCGATAAAGAAATGACCAGAGAAGAGTTTTTTGATTATCTGGCAGATATTGTAGAACAAGGGAAACCTCCAATGGCCTTAAATATTTTTACTAAGAAAACCAAAGCAACAACAACCGAGGAGACAGCAATGTCTGATACACAAGTGGATGTTCAAGCTCAGCTTGCTTCCCTGAAAGAAGAGATGGCAACACAAATGGCAGAGTTTATGGCCGCTAGTGAAGCTAAGCTCGCAAAAGAACAAGCGGAAAAAGCTGAACTAAAAGCTGCTTTAGAAGCTATCCAAAAAGAAAAACAAGAAGCTAAAGCTGCTGAACGTCTTGCTGAACTATCTGCATTGTTTGGCGATACAGAAGCTCCGGCTTTGAATGCTTCATTAGCATCTCTCGATGATGCAGCTTTTGCTGCTGTAGTTAAAACCTTTGAAGCTAAGTCTGAAAAGAAAGATGGAGAAATGACTGCTGAGATTGGTGAAGAAGGTAAAGTAGTTGTGACCTCTAGTGCTGCAACTGTGGAAGAACTTAATGCTGCTCAACAAGAGCGCTTGAAAAATAAATACTCTAAAAAAGGTGCTAAATAATGCCAGCTCAACCAACTCTGACTACTTTGTCTGATCCACGCTACACTGACGTAATTCTTGCTGAACAAGTTGACGGTGCTGTTTATGTTTCTCGCGATGTAGGTACTGTTACCGCTACTACTGGTGGCACTTTCTCTCAAGGTGCTATCGTGTTCCGTGCTAAAGGTACTGATGCTTCTGCTGTTTGGGATTTCGTAGATGCTGCTGGTGACATTGCAACTACCAATGATTACGCAATTCTTATTGGTGATGATTTTGAACCTTCTGAGACTGTAACCTTTGTTACTGCTACTCCTAAGTCAGCGCTGTTGATTACTCGCAATGCCCGTGTTAAGGCTGCTGCTGTTAAGGCTGCTGTTACTGGCACATTCGGCGCTGTTTCTGACGCAAACATTGCCTCTCTTGGTCGTCTATTAGCTTTGCAGAATGTTCTGATCGAAGGCTCATTGACTGCTATCGCCCCTTAATTATAACTAGACTATAAAGAGATTAAAACAATATGCCACGTATTACTGATCCGCTAAACAGCAATGAATGGATTAACTTAACCGCAGGTGTTGAGTATATCCCCGTTCGTCGTAACCTTGCTGGTAACTTAGGTTTGTTTTCTCCTGAGTATTTAGAAACTAACACTGCTATCCTTCCAGTTACCACTGTGAATGATTACAAAATGGTAGACATTCCTTGGGGTACTCGTTTAAAGAACGTTGGTACTGATAGCAAAAAGACCTTGCGTTTAGAAGTTCCGCACTTTGCTGTAGAAGATGCTATCCGTCCTAACGATATTAACGGTAAAGTTGATTGGGACGACTTCATGTTGCAAACCCGTTCACAAACTGTTGAACGTTTTGTGGATAAGAAAAAAGAACGTGCTCGTCAAACTGTTGCTAACACTCATAGTGCTGCAATGATGGGCTTGATTAAAGACGGTACTGCTTACGCCCCAAGTGGCACTGTAGTGAACAACTACTACACTGCTTTCGGTGTAACTCGCTCTGAATTGACTTTGGATTTACGTCAAACTGAAGATCCTTTGATCTCTATCCAAGCAGCTAAAGATGACATTGCTGACAACTTCAAAGGTGGTTTCGTACCAAACTCTTATGTAGCTTTTGCTGGTCGTACTTTGTTTGATGGCTTAGCTCGTCATCCTTACACTGTTGATCTTGGTAAGCACTTATTGGACACTCAGTCAATTGAGATTCTTACTGGTATCCTCGGTACTCAAGGTGTGAACTTGAATGCCCGTTACCAAGTATTATCTCTTGGTGGTGTAATGTGGATTCGTGTAGATTCTACCGATGAAATGCCACTGAACGAAGCTCGTTTGTTCCCAACTGACTTGCCTGATTTGTTTAAAATCTTCTTCGCTCCTTCTGACTTGACTTTTGATACTATCAACAGCCCAGCTCAAGAAGAGTATTACTTCGAGAAGATGGAAGCAGATCGTACTGCTGTGAATTTCTCTTACGAGAGTAATTTCTTGGTTGGTACTTTGTGGCCTAAAGCAATCGTTAAGTTGACTGCTCAATACGTGTAACTCGCGTATTTGATAGGGGAGAAATCCCCTATTATTCTAAAGCTACTTAATTCTAGGTGGTTTTACAATAATCATAAACAACTAAGGTACACATCATGCTTCCTATTAAAAATGGCACTTTCGATAATCTGAAACGTATCAAACATACTCCAAATTCACGTACAGCTTTACCAACAGGTGTTTCAGCTAAAACTCTAGTAGGTGGTAGTGAACAAGTTACTCTTACTTTTGTAAACACCCCCGTACCACTCACTGATGCTGGTGCATCTGGTGCTGGTGGCGGTATTCGTATCTATGGTTTCCAACAAGGTAATGTTGCGATTGACAACCTTCGTGTGAACCTTACCACAGCACGTCTAGGTACTAACCTTACAGCTACCGCCGCTCTAGTAGCATCTCTTGGTACTGTGGCTGCTGCTGCTGATGCAACCTTGACCTCAACTGAAGCTGACATTGCTTCTTCTACTGTAGCCACTCTTACTGCTGGTGCAGGTACTTTCACTAAAGTTGCTACTGGTGCTGTTTACTTAGATGGTACCTCAGCAGCTAAAGATGTTTACTTGAACTTTGCTGTTCCTGATGCTGGTAGTGCGGGTAATGATTCTGTTGTAGTGAATGGTACAATTACGCTTATCTACTCAAATACCGCAGTAGTGTAAGAATAGGGCAGAAATGCCCTCTCTTGAGGACATACAATGGCTCTAAGTAATATTGAAATGATTCGCCTGATTACTCAGGACAATGGTAGACTCCCTTTTATGGAAGAAGGGGCCTACATATTAGAAGATCCTGAGATTGAGGGCTACCTTACTTTATGTAATGGGGATGTCATGCAAGCTGCTAGATGGGCTACCCGATCAATTATGAATTGGGTAAGCGGCATTAGTACCAAAGAACTCACTGGGGACATTGAGGTTTGGAATGATATTTCCAAGAATTATCTTAAATCCGCGCAAGCTTTTCTTGATGACAAGTCTTTATTCAAAGCCCTACCATCAGGCATTTTTCCGTATGCTGCTGGAATTAGTGTAGCTAATCTTGGCGCATCTATGTTAGACCCAGACAACCCCAACACCCCTAAGTGGCTCTATAAGCAAAGCGATAAGGTCTGGGGAGAGCTATGTTTACCCTTGTAAAAGATAAAAGTAAATGGCTGCGTATGAAGAGGAATCTTCGCAACGGGGCAAGGCAAGAGTTACAGATAGGTTTCTTCCGAGAAGATAGTTATGGGGCAGAGAATAATAATTTACCAGTAGCTACTGTGGCTGCTTGGCAAGATAAAGGTGCCCCTTTTATCGGTGATAAACATATACCTGCTAGACCATTTATGTCAGTAGGTTTAAAGGATTTACTTAAGAGTCCTGTGTACACCAATAAGTATAAACAATCTTTTCTCCATGTTTTAGAGAGTAATAGTACATTCTCTAAAGAGTACCACAAGCTATCTATTGCAGTTGTCCCAAAACTCAAGAAAATCATTGATGGTTGGTACACACCCCCTAATACACCTTCCACTATTGAGGGGAAAGGTTTCAATAATCCACTTATCGAAACAGGGAAGATGAAAGACTCGGTAAGAGCTAAAGTGAGTAACATAACATGACAAGAATGTTCTTCCTCACTAAGAAGAAACCCTTAACTATCCTACGATACCCTCAAGGTAGTTATGTAAATGGTAAGTGGGTAATTGCCGAACCAGATGAAGTGGAGATTACTGCCAACTTACAACCAGCAAAGTGGAATGAAGTTCAACAGATGCCTGAATCGGATAGAACTAACAAGTGGTGTAAGGTATTTTCAGAAAGCCCACTAAGAACCAAGAAAGAGGGGGATGGTGGGTATGATGCTGATAAGTTTGTCTGGCAAGAGGATCTCTACGAAGTTAAAAAAACAAAGCAATGGGATATGGGGGTATTAGATCACTTTGAAGCTCTCGCTGTAAGGGTAGAGATTACCCCGAATGAGGTGGTTCCATGAGTATGTACACAATCCTTGAGGATAATGTAAGAGATATAATAATAAATAGCTTATCCGAATACCCAGCTACAAGTGTAATTCACTCTAACTCCTCTGGAACAGAACCCACCACCTCATATTGCACTGTAAGTAAATTGAGAGTTAGTCAGAAGAGTAAAGCTCAAAATTCATCAATGGATGAAGATTTTAATTCTGAGACTGCTGTGAATTATGAGGTACAGGCCACTATAAGTTTCATTGGCAGTAATAGTGGCAACCTCGCTTTCTCTAGTCATATTAGGTTAAACAATACTATATCGAATAGGGAATTTTCCCAAGCTAAGAAGTTAGCAGTAACAAGTAAATCGAACGTAGTCTCTGTCCCCTACTTACGGGGCACTAAATGGGTAGATGTATTCTCTTATGATGTTAGTTTTAATTTCATTTGGGGAGTTCTGGAAGAGATACAACCAATATTACAAGTAGTCATAGAAAATGCAGATTACTCAGAAACAATAACAATCCCCCCTCAAATATAAAACAGGAACACTAAATGAGTGAACTAGACTCAATTATTCAGGTCACTATTAGACGTGACACAGCATCCGTTGAAACTGCTGCTTTCGATATACCACTTATAATTGCAACCCATACCAATTTCTCAGAACGTACCCGTACCTACAGTGATATGGATGGTGTGAGCGAAGATTTTTCGTCGAATACAAAAGTCTGGAAGATGGCTTCTAACTTGTTCAGTCAAGATATAGGTAGACCAGTATCAATAGTTATTGGTCGTAGACAAGTAGATTCTGTAGTGGGTACTGTCTCATCTGTGGTGATTGGTCAAACTTACAGTGTAATCATTAACGGAACCACTTACAGTTATACAGCAGCTTCAGGAAATACGGCATCAGTAGTAGTTGCTGGTATTAAATCTCAATATGATTTAGCCCCAAAAGTGGGTATCACTCTTACTAACAACTTAGATGGAAGTTTTGATGTAGCTGTAAGTGTGGCAGGCACAGCTTGGTCTATAAAGTCTTCCACCAATGTAATCCTTGAGAATGATACACCTACAGAAAGTTATGTAGACGCACGTACTGCTATCAAATTTGAAAATGATGTTTGGTATGCAACCCTTGCAGACACCCACGTAAAAGCTGACATCCTTGCAATAGCCGCTGCTACGGAAGCTGATAAAAAGATCTATGCAACCTCTACACAAGATGTAACAGCAATAGCAACAAGCGATACTGATCCAATCGCAGCCTTACACGCTATGCAGTACAGTAGGACATTTATCACATACTTACCTACCGCTGACACAGAGTACCCTGAAGCAGCTTGGGTTGGCGGGGTACTGCCACAAGTAGTGGGTTCAGCGGATTGGGATTTTAAACGTGCCTCTGGAATAACTGTAAGCAATATTAGTGATACCGCACGTACTAACCTCCGAGCTAAGAACGGAAATATGTTTACACGTGTCGCAGGTCAGAATATTTTCCAAGACGGGAATATGATTGATGGTCGCCCGATATATGAGATTATTATTAAAGATTGGATAGAAGCTCGAATGAAAGAGCAAATTTTCTTCCGATTGGTAAATAGCTTGAAGATTGAATTTACTCGTAAGGGCTTTGCTGTAATAGAGAGTGAGATGCGCAGTGTGCTATCCCAAGGGGTGGGTAACAACGCTCTTGATACTTTTAGTGTAATATCCCCCGACCCACTTGCTATTCCTGAAAATTTACGTTCTCAGGGCATTGCAGGTAACTTTACTTTTACTGCACGTTATAGTGGTAGTGTTCGTACTATTATTATTCGTGGTAACTTGACTGTTTAATTGGAGAATAAGATGACAGATATGAACTTAGGCACTTATTCTTCAGATGACCTCATTGTTGTTCTAACTGTACAGGACATTACCCACTCTGCCAGCGGTTTTGCAGAAGGTACTATGGTCTCTGTAGAGAAGTCTACACCAAGCTCCACATTAATCCTAAATGGGGATGCAGGTGGTGGGAGGGTGTTTCGTAAGACCTCTGACGGTATGATCACCCTAACCCTTAACCAATGGTCATCTACTAATGATGTTCTATCTTGGATACACAAGAGAGATGGGGAGACTCGTGACAATACTTGGCTATTTAATCTCGTAATTAAAGATGGTACTGGTCGTAGTGCCCACTTTGCTCGTCAATGTTTCATCGAAAATCTCCCCAGTTCTTCTTTTGGTACAGAATTAGAAACTAGAGAGTGGGTGATTAGATCGGCAGATATGGAACATTTCGTAGGAGGTAATTCTAAATTACCTGCCTCTGTTATAAGTACCATAGAAAGCATTGGTGGCACTGTAGAAGATCGTTGGCGTTAACTGGGAGGGGTAAAAGCCCCTCTTTATAACACTTATAGGTAAGATAATGAGTTTGTGGACGTACAGCCCAGAAGACGTGGTTATCACTATAGGTGGTTTCTACAGTATAGAAGGTATCCCAGAAGGAACTTTCGTAGACGTAAAAAAAGATTTAATGCCTTTCACCGCAGTAAGGAGTACTGATGGTGCGGTTGCAAGAACTAAAGTGATTAACACTACATATACTATTGAATTATCCATAATGCAGTCCAGTCCATCAAATGACATGCTGACACGCTTGTGGCAATTAGATGAACTTACCTCACAGGGAAAGTTCCCATTACTAATAAAAGACACTAGAGGCACGGGTTACTTTTTCTCTACAGAGACGTGGATCGAAGGAGTGCCGACACTGAATTTCTCAAGCATTAGAGAGAGTCAAGTATGGACTCTAAGAAGTGATATGGGGTATCTTCACATAGGGGGTAATAGTGAAAATACAGCGATTGAAGATGTGGCAGATTTAGCTCTATCTGGATTGCCTTATGTGCAACAAGTTTTACAAGGGGCTGGTTTCCAAACTAGGCGTACTGGCACTGTAGATATAACAGAAGGGTAATAATGGCTACTGTAAATACATATAACCCGTCTGATGTTTATCTAATACTATGCGGGTATCAGTGTTCGGAATGGCAAGATATTACCGTTGAAAGAAGTACACCTGCATTTAAGCACATAAAAGGTATCAGGGGTAAACATACACGAGTTCGTGATATTGACACCTCTGCTGTAATAACTATAACGGTTATGCAGACTTCAGAGACAAATGATATTCTGTCTGAGATATTAAGACAAGATCTCGAAAGTGGTACAGGTAGACTGGAGATCATGCTTGTAGATAAATCTGGGAGCACCCTAGTAAGTAGTATAGAAGCTTACATATCAGGTTATCCAAGTAAAACCTTTTCAGATACGATTGATTTTCTCCCTTGGACTATTCAGTGCCAATCAACAGAAGATTTTGTTATTGGCGGCAACACACAACCAAGTGCCCCTCTCCTAGCAGAAGCACTAAGACGATTAGGAATTAACTAATGGCTATTGATATTCGCGGTACAGTAATTGTAGATGTCGGCGGTAAGAGTTACACACTCACCCAGCTAAAGGCATCCGTAGCATATCGCTATTTAAACAAGATTCAAGCACAAGCCTTACATGGTAGTGAAATGAGTGCAGAGGACATTAAGGAATTAATTGTAGAGTCAACAGGAATGGGACGTGATAAGTATGAAACCGAGTTCTGTGGTAAGATGGCTACCCTCTTTAAATTAATAGAAGAAATTGTTCAGTTTAATTATGCTGATGTTTTTCAAGAAGGCGCTTTAGAAGAGAAAGTACAAGAGTAGCTGGAGCGCCTAACAATATAATAAGTAAGGTAGAAGAAGCAAGCTCTATCCCTCTCGATTGGGTAAAGCTAATGACATGTGACCCACCTTTAGCAAAGCTTTGGGAATTTCACTCAATATACTCTCTCTCCCATGTCTATGACTTATTAGAAACATTAGAAGTCAAAGAGTTCATAGTAAGTGCGGCACGGGAAGAAGATAGAAAGAATAGAGAGAATAATGAACCAGTGAGAACTGGAAGGAAGTAACTTGAATAATTCGATAGCTGATTATTTTGCCACCCTTAGCTTCAGACCGGATGTTGCCAGCCTACGAAATGTTGATAGGTTTTTACGTATAATTGAACGTAAGATTGAAAGGTATCAACGAAGAGGGGGGCCGTTAAATCTTCTAAACCTGAACAACATTCGTAACAGAAATGGTGGTAACGGAGGTGGTAATACAAGAACACCAACCCACACTCCAACGATTCGCCAAGTAACTACTGGTGGTATGCCTAATGTGGGGCAACTTGCTGGGGCAGGGGTGGCAGGATTCGGGCTTGGTTCTCTTAATGACACATTACAAAAGTTAGAGATGCTTCCTGTTGCACTAGAGGCTGTTACGGGTAGTGCTGAGAAGGCTGCTGAACAGCTAGATTTCATTACTAAACTCGGCCATCAAATAGGTGCTACCAGATTAGAGCTGGCCCCAGAGTACACTAAGATGCTCTCCTCTGCGATAGGTACAAGCCTTGAGTCAGAGATGCCCCGTATCTTCACAGCGCTGACTCAGTACGGGAAGATAATGGGTCTTGATAAGAATGAAATGCACGGAAGTTTTAAAGCTGTTGGTCAAATGATTAACAAGCAACAAATAATGGCAGAAGAACTTAAAGGTCAATTGGCAGAGAGACTACCAGCAGCAATCCGTATCATGGCAGATGCCATGACAAATGGAGATACGAAAGCACTATTCGCAATGATGCAAGCTGGTAAACTTGATCCTACTATAGCCCTCCCTAGATTCGCAACAAAACTTGAAGAAAGGGCAGCAGGGGGCATGGAGAAATACCAGAAAACCCAACGGGCACAGCAGAATTTCACTAGAGTGGCATTAGAGGATCAAATAGTCAATTTCGGTAAGGCTGGCGGTAACGAAGGTTTTTTCAGGGTGTGGAAAACATTTGCAAAAACTCTTCAAGGTATGTCAGGTTTGGTGAGGGGCCTTGCAGGAGCATTTAAGGCTCTTGTTGGTGGTATCGAGGTAGTGGGTACTACAATCCAGTTTGTCAGTAACATCTTCGACATCTTCTACAAGTTACCTTCCGAAATACAAACCGTAGGTAATACTTTTGCTTTGATGGCAGGAGCTATGATGGTGAAAGCTAGTCTGTTAGGTAAGGCTCTCGGTAGAGCATTTTGGCCCCTAACAGCAGCACTTCTTGCAATTGAAGATATATACTTGGGCCTTAGTGGAGTAGATAGTTTAACTAAACGTGCTATGGATCTTCTCGGCAATAGTAATAAATCAGGAGAGGGTGTGTGGAAACGACCAGCTTTAAATATCCCCACTTCCAAGGACAAGGCTACCCCCTTTCTACGAAGAAGTTTGGATGGGATGGGAGAAGCAGGGTTTGGGTTCGACGCTAAGTTGGCTTACTTATTACAAGGGTTTGTACCAGCAGAACACAACCCAACCGCTTACCTTCCCAAGTCTAGCCTTGATAATAATTATAATTTAAACATAAACGTGTCGGGTGCTACTGAGTTTGATCAGAAACTAGCTGATGAAATCTCAAGGCAAACCTCAGCAGCTCTTCGTCCACTGGTATTCGCAAAAGAGATAGGTGAATAATGAGCTTAGCACTTCAGTGGGGGTACACAGATCCGTTAAGGGTTAGTGAAGGTTTCATTTATTTTGATGCAGTTACATCTATTACTAAAACTCTAAATGGATCTGTTTCAACAAACCCAATAGACGGTGGCGGCCTGATTTCAGATCATTTTACCCAAGATAACCCTACAATAACAATAAGTGCGGTTATCTCAGGGGTGGATATATCTTTCAATGGCAGGAATGTAGTTGATCCTGATGGCTATGTACCAGACAATAATTCAACCGCCCCAAAGGCAGTTACAGTGTCATCAAGTGGAAAAGGGTTGACTAATTTCTTACCCAGTGGGGTAGGTCAATTTTTCAAACCTAGTAAACCTAGCATTGTATTAGCAGCACAGTCTCCAGATACACTACAACAGATACAGGCATCATTAGAACAGGCATTCAGAAACCCAACTATATCCAGATTGTATTATTATGATCGTGGGAACTTGTTAAACAAATTTGAAGATAATTTAATTATAACCTCCTTATCCTTCACTGAGGATGCTGAGTCTGGGGATGGACTTTATTGTGAGATCTCTCTTGAGAAAGTTACATTTGCTTTTTCTGAGTCAGTAGAGATTTCAAGGGATATACAAGCAAGGGCACTGTCACAAGAACTGAAGGATAAGGCCGCTACCACTGAGAACAAGGGGGTTGTTGATTCCACCCCAGTAGATACTCCACCTGAGAAATCAAAACTAGCAGCAGCTTACGATGCAGGTGAAGATGTGGTACTTGGATCAGGTAAAAAGCTCTCTGAATATCTTCCTGATAAGTGAGGAGAAACACCTTGACAATATTATATATTGAACTACCACTCTACGATTCACAAGACTACACTTATCAAGTAAACCTTGAAGGTAAGTCTTATGGACTCAGATTTATTTACAATCAGGTTATGCAGCAAACCTTATTGACTATATACAACTCTGAGGTGGATGTGCTGGTTGCTGGGGTAGGGTTAGTACCCAACTACCCAATAACACTGGATTATGTAATCCCTGATTTGACAGGTGCTTTTTTGTTACTCCCTGTGTTTACAACAGATGATGAGTTTTATAAAACGTACCCAACTAAACTTAAACAGTACTACACATTGAGTTACGCATACAATGCAACAGTTTAATAGATTCTATGAATTAACGGTAGGGGACTATAGGACAAGAGAGGGGATTGTAATAAGAGATTTACAACTCTCTTTTGATATTAGTAAATCTGCTGATAATAAAAAAGAATCTAATTCTGCATCTATTGAAGTGGTAAATCTTTCTGCACAACATTTAAAACTATTGGAGACGAGTTACCCACTCGCTACCCTTAAAGTGGGGTTCCAGAGTCGTGATAATATTAGAACTCTATTTTCTGGTGAAGTTGGTGAAGTTGTCACAAGAAAATCAGGTACGGATAGAACTACACAATTAATCCTTGGAAGTTCTTACACAGAATTGAATCACGAAACTATATCTAAAATTGTCCCTGCTGGGAGTACGGTTGGTCAAGTTGTAGAAGAACTGTTAAAAACCTTTCCTAATATTAAACGTGGGAATATTATAGGAACTAACCTGAACAGCGTCCTGATAAATGGTTATCCTATGTCTGGGACATTGCGAAAAGAATTGAATAGGTTGGCTACGAACTATAATTTAAACTGGCAGATTGATAATAATACTTTATCCGTTAGTGACTCAACAAGAGCCACTACTGAGAACTTCGGAACAGCCTTCTTAATCACCCCTAGAACGGGTTTGATTGAAACCCCTTACTATGTCTCTGGTAAAAAAGGAAGAGCTTCTGATGACCCAGAAAGCGTACAAGGTGTTCAGTTCTCAATGTTAATAAACCCAGAGGTTCCAGTAGGGGGCATAATAAAACTACAGGACACAGCGATAAACGGTTGGTTCAGAACAGACACTATCCGCTACTCAGGTGCATATCGGGGTGGTAATTGGATACAAGAAGTTTACTGTACCTCTTTAGAGAAGATCACCAAGAAGGTAGATTAGATGGCTAACAGAGATAATTGGGAGGAGGTATTAACCAAGTCTTTTTGGTACGAAATGAACGAAGTGTATACATCAATGCCCTGTATCGTCGTCAGTATTGTGGATGACCTGAAAGAACAACGGGTTAACATACAACCATGTTTAAACAAGCTCCATCTTAATAATACATCCTCCCCCCGCTCTGTTATTTTGAATGTTCCTGTGATATTTCCGTCAACCTCCACATCTGCAATAACTATGCCAGTGAATATAGGTGATATTGTCTGGGGCATGTTCTCAATGAGGGCGATGGAAGTTTTTAGTGAATCTGATGGGAAACCCTCCATTCCTAACAACAGGGCTAAGTTCGATCAGAAAGATGCTGTTGCGCTTATTGGTATGAGTACTCGTAGAACGGCAGTTAATAACCCTAATAAACGAATTCACCAACACAGTACCGAAGATTTAGTTATCGCACACAACCTTGGTAAGAGTTCTGAGGTTGAGATTAGGTTTAAGCCTGATGGAGATGTACTAATAAATTCACCGAAGAAAGTTACAGTGAACTCGGTGCAAGCGGTAGTCAACGCCAGTACAAGTGCATCTATTACAACCCCAGACCTGACAATAAATGCAGATGTTACTAATTGGTCTGGGGATATATACCATACGGGGGATATAACCATAGTAGGTAGTACTACGCAAGTTGGTACAATTACAGCAACCCAAGTGGTTGGCGGGGGCAAATCCCTGAGTAGTCATACACATGCTGGTTCACCATCTGCACCTAGCGGCCCCGTAACACCCACAGGCTCACCAATATAATTGAGGTGTATCATCGACCTATTACTTAATAGTGAAACCAATGATCTAGTCTTCACAAACGGCGTCTGCCCTGTCACCAATACAGACTTTTCTGTGGTTGGACAAAGGTTAAAAATTCGATTACAGACCTTCCAAGGAGAGTACGATTTTAATACTGGGTACGGGGTTCCTTATTTTCAGAGAATCCTAGGTAAGAAGATACGGAAACAAGACGTCGATAACATATTTCAGCAAATAATCCTAGAAGAAGTTGGAGTACTGGAAATTTTAAAGTTTAACTCCACCTTGATCAATAAGACATACAACCTCAACTTTAGTGTTAGGGATGATAAAGGGGCAATATCTTCTAATATTGCTTTAAACTTCACAGTATAAATTAACGGAGAAGACAATGCCCTTTGGTCTTTCTGATACAGGTTTTGAATTAAAAAGATTACCGGATATACTTAAATCCAACAGGGAGTATGCAGTAAGTATATTCCAAGACTTGTTAGGCCCAGAAGATATTGTAGACACTTCTGATAGTAGTACTATAGGTAGGTTAATCAATCTATTTTCACTTCCTGAGAGTGTGATATGGGAACAAATGCAACTTGCTTATAGTGCATTAGATCCAAATACCGCTACAGGTATTGCCCTAGACAACATAGTTCAATACGGGGGCATCGTAAGACGCAGACCTTCCAAGTCGAATGTACAAGCACTTTTTTATGGTACTAATGGTACGATATTGGATGCGGGTAATACAGTGGGGGCCACTGAGCATAAAAACTTATTTGAACTTACTAGCCCCGTACTCTTAACCCCCTCAGTTTCTGTTGGTGTAGGTCTCACCATAACAGTACAGAACAGTGCTACTTATACAGTTACTTACGAAGATTATCTCGGCATTACTAACGTAGTAACTTACACCAGTAGTGGATCTGCTACAGAGGAAGAGATAATTTCTGGGTTAATCTCAAATGTCGACACATTACACCCCACATTGATTGCAACAGAAGAAAACGGTCTGCTAGTAATCACTAAAGATAACTATTTTCAACCTTCTACATTCTCAACATCCTCAAATATTGTGATAACTAAGGTGAAGAAAATGGGTATCCTCTTCTCAAAAGAGGATGGTAAGATTTCTAGCACAGCTAATTCCCTTACTGTTATAAAAACCCCTGTAATTGGTTGGGATACTGTCACCAATATCCTAGCCGCTACTGAGGGAAGTCTTACTGAGACTGATGAAGAACTACGGATAAGATTCAATAATACTAAATTTGAAAAAAGTATTAATATCCTAGATGCTTTGTACTCAGCACTGAAGAATATAGAGGGGGTTGAGAACGTCGCAGTTTATGAAAATGATACCAGCGTAACAGACGTTAACGGACTCCCCCCACACTCAGTATCTCCTATTGTATTGGGTGGTGATGATGATACGATTGCTAATACAATATGGGATAATAAGCCATATGGTATACAAAGTTATGGGAATACTACAGTAAACATCGTAGACTCTCAAGGCTTTACTAGACCTATTAACTTTAAAAGACCCACTCCAATTTTTGTATATGTTGTTATCTCCCTCACAACAGAAGATAGTTTTCCAGCAGATGGTATTGACTTAATAAAGGCACAGATAATTGAGTACACAAAGGAGAACTTCACGGTAGGTGAGGATGTGGTTTACTCTAGGTTATACACCCCTATAAACGTAGTTGAAGGGCATCAAATTAACTCCCTAACTATAGGGCTATCCCCTTCCCCTATAGGCACTTCTAACATAGTGATAGCCTACGACGCCATAAGTCAATTTACAGCGGCAAACATCTTAATTACGGTAAGCTAATATGCTAGTTCCTTTCAATGAACAGAATTTTTTAGAAGATGCTAGAGGGAAGGTAACAGAGCAATTTGTAAATAAGGAAGTAATTGACAGGTACTTGAGGCTTATGTTGCAAGAGTTGTCTAATGCTCAGGGAGTAATAAAAGATTTATTGCAGAAAAGAAGCATTGACGAGGCGTCAGGGTGGCAATTGGATGTAATTGGTAGAATTGTTGGACAACCACGTACACTTATCAACCTAGATGTTTACAAGTTCTTTGCTTTTATTGGATACCCAAATGGAGAGACCTATGGGGATGCATATGACCCTTCTGTAGGTGGTACGTTCTACACAGCGGGTGCTCCCGTTGGTGGAAATTACACATTAGAGGACAATGTATATAGAATCTTCATTAAATCCAAAATACTTAAAAACCAAACAGCAGTAACCCCAGAAGAGTTGATTACATTCCTAAAATTTTTGTTCGGAGAAGAGATAGTTATTTACTTGAAGGAAGGGGTTGCCTCTATAGTCATTTTTTTTGGTAGACCTCTCAGCAGTTTAGAAATTAACTTACTAAATAATATCAACTACGAGTTAGGTTATCCATCACGACTTATCCCAAAGCCTGTCGGGGTTGGGGTAGAGTATGCTTACTTCAAGGCCCCTAAGTTCTTCGCTTTTAAGGGAGTGCCTAATGCAAAGGGGTTTAAGGACGCCAATGCTGCGTCTGGATGGGGGGAGGATTGGGATATTAATTACAGTGGGGATGCAGGGAGTGATACTTCTGTTGGTGGATTCCTTGCGAGTTACTTAGACGTATAATGAGTATAAAGAATGACAGACATTGCTAAACCTTCCAACTTATCAAAAACTTGGGCAAAGCTTGGTGATAAAATTGAACCAAGCGACACTAAAAAGAATCTTGGGTGGGTTGAAGAAATCCCCACTTTCCAAGATTTCAATTGGATAATGAATAGACAAGATACTGCTATTGCTCACACCAATATGCATGGCATTCCTGTGTGGGATTCCTCTACTGAGTACCAAGCAGGTAATTGTCTCACCACAGGTAGTAATGGGTACATATACGCCTGCAAGGTGACAAACACAGGAAATGACCCCGTAGCAGATAGCTCAGAAACTTACTGGTTATCTTGCCTCATCCCCACAAGTAAGAGTAAACCAGCCATTACACTAACACCTGCTGCTAGTTGGGGCAATATCTCAGCAGCGCTTACCTCAGGGGTAGAAGGGGGTATTTTGTTCATTAATGGTAGTCTTACAGGCGGCACGTTAACAGATAACACAACTATCAGTACGCTCCCTGCGGGGTATAGACCCTCAGTAGAGAGATTCTCTTCTGGTATTTTCCAAACAGGGATTTATACATATTCTCCTTGTTGTATATGGGTTCAGTCTAGTGGTGCGATTAAAATTCGGGGTGTTACTTCTAACACTAATCTAACTTTAGCAGTGGCGGTTCCCTTATAATGGCTGAGATTACTAAACCTACTGATTTAAATAAAATCTGGGCATCCGCAGGAGCCATACTAACCCCTGATGACTCTAAGGTTGCATTGGGGTGGATAGTTGAAGCCCCTGCACACCAAACAGAGAATTACCTTAATAATAAACATGATAAAGCACTTGCCTATCTCAACCAGCATGGTGTAGTTCAGTGGGATTCAACTACAGAGTACCATGCGAATAAGTCTTGGGTGCAGGGTAGCAACGGGTCTCTTTACTACGCGAAGCAAACACACACCAATCAAAACCCCGTCTCTGACACCACTGAAACTTTTTGGAACCTAGTTCTACAAGGCACTGGGGTTGTTCATAAGGCAGATACCACAGCATTCTCAAGAAGTTGGTTAGCTAATGCTAATAGCACGGCTACAGGAAGAAGTCAGCTTGGATCTACATCTATAGGGGATGCATTATTTACTGCAAGTACTGCTTCCACAGCGAGAACATCATTAGGTAGTAGTGCTATAGGGGATGCATTATTTACCGCGATAAGTTCATTAAGTGCTCGTGACATCATTGGTATATTCTCAGCATCGGATAATCAAGAGGGGCTTGTCGAGAGGGCCACTGATGGGGAAGTTATCACTGGAGTAGATGACACAAGGTATGTAACCCCAAAGAAATTAAAACTCGGCTTCGGGTTAAGTCTCACCCCAGACGGTTACATTAGATTGCCTGAGATCTATGGAGGCTTTACCCTTCAGTGGAAGAGAGTGTACGTACCTAGTGGGGGAAGTTTTGTGTCAACTTTTTGGCCTACCCCTTTTGCTTCGGATTGTTTGGCTGCTTGGGTGAATTACGCAGAAGGTAATGATTCTGATGTAGCTTGTTGGGTGTGGTCTAAATCAGCCAGTACTGTAGAAGTAGACCACCGTTCAAATTCCGCTAAAACCTTACTTGTATTGGGTATCGGATACTAAATAGTTATAATCGAGAACTGAGATGACACAAAAGATAGACCCGTTTATTAAACTCAATTGGGGTTGGGACACAGGGGAGGGTGGTTGGGGAGAAGGGATGAACCAGAATTTGATCATCCACGCCTTCCTACAAAGCAAGAGAATTAATAATATCCTAGCTTCCGCCAGCCTACTTCCGGTGACCCCTGTAAATGGGGATACCTATTTTGCTGAAGATGATGAGACCTTATATATACGAGCTGAGGGTTCTTGGTACACCCTACAACCAACTATTGGGATGTTATTCATTCTAAAGACGACCGAAGCGGTTGTTAAATACAATGGTACTACCTTAGTTAGTGATACTAAAACTATATCAGAGGTTGTTGGGTTACAGGGCGCTCTTGATGATAAGGTTTCATCCGTTTTGGTGGGGGCCAGTTCAGGGGTAGCCCCTCTTGGTGTAGATGGTAAAGTCCCTGCGGGTTACTTACCTGCGTCGGGCAGTTATTTAGGTACTTGGGATGCCTCTATCAATTCCCCTACAATAACGTCGGGTGTAGGTAGTAGTGGAGAGTTTTATAAAGTTTCTATTGGTGGAAGTGTTGTAATAGATGGCACTGGATCTTGGACAACAGGGGATGAAATACGTTTTAATGGTACAATCTGGCAACGTATCCCAAACACTAATTTAGTAGCTAGTGTAAACGGGTACACAGGTACGGTTATGCTTAGTGCTACCGATGTAGGTGCGGCTGCAACATTACACTCACACGCAGATGCAACGACCCTAGTTAGAGGGTTTATGTCTAGCACTGATAAGGTGAAGTTAAACGGGGTAGCTACAGGAGCTACCGCTAATAGCCCAGACGCCACGTTGCTTAATCGGGCTAACCACACTGGTACTCAGTCGCAATCTACTATAACTAATCTAACTACAGATCTTTCAGCTAAACAAGATTTATTAGTCAATACAGTAAATATAAAATCTGTTAATGGAACATCTCTCTTAGGGGCAGGTAACATAGTTGTATCTTCTGGTGGAAGTACAACCTTTACAGGATTGACCGATACCCCTGCAACATATACTGGACAAGCCCTTAAATTCACCAGAATCAACTCTGGTGAAACAGCACTAGAATTCGTGTCCCTTGGCAGTGCAGCTTACAGCAATAACGGAGATTTCGCCAACAGTTCCCACACCCACGCAAATGCAACGACCTTAGTTAGTGGGTTTATGTCTAACGGGGACAAGGTTAAATTAGACACAATAGCTACAGGAGCTACAGCTAATAGCAGTGATGCCACCCTACTCGCCAGAGCTAATCACACTGGGACGCAAACCTCATCAACCATAAGTGACTTCAACAGCGCTGTGGATGCGCGTGTAGTCTCAGGAATCGTAGGAAAAGAGAATACTATTGTTGCAGGCACAACTGCACAATATTGGAGAGGTGATAAGAGTTGGCAGGCATTAGACAAAGCTGCTATAGGTTTGAGTAATGTAGACAACACATCAGATGCCAGTAAAAATACAGCTACAGTGACACTCACCAACAAAACTATATCTGGGCTAAACAACACCCTAACTAACATACCCCAATCCAGTGTTAGTGGTTTGGTAACAGATCTTGGGTTAAAAGCTCCATCTGCATCACCTACATTCACGGGGTCTGTGGTACTACCCGCAATCACTTCTATTGGCTCCGTAGGTGGAACAGAGATTAGTTATCTCTCTGGGGTTACTTCTGGAATTCAGGCACAACTAAATAGTAAGCAAGCCCTAGACGCAGACTTAACCGCTATTGCAGCTCTGAGTGGTGCAGGTTTCGCTAAACGTACTGGTGCTGACACTTGGACACTGGATACTAGCACGTACCTCACAGGAATTAATAGTGGAAATGTAACTACTGCTTTAGGGTATACCCCTGCAAATAAGGCAGGGGAAACTTTCACAGGGGATGTTACATTCAATACCGCCCAACGTACCACACATTCTGCTGAGTATAGTTGGTTATGGGATGCACAAGCAGGGGCATACAGAACTGTAGATATTATACTCGATAATTACGCGATGTGGGGAACACTGGAGCTAACCCTTACCTCAAATTATAGTAATAGTAACCTTAATGGCTTTATAAAAGCAAACCTTCCTTTTGGGTTTGTTGCTGAAACTGACTATGCTTCGGCAGATACCTCCCCCATGTATGAAGTAACAGGTAATATCCCACAAGGGTATTCCGTTACGGAACCCTTGTGGGATACTGCAAGAGGTGAGTGGGTTGTCCGTGTGGTTAAATTGACCAATTTACAGAACCCTTTGTGGATTACAGCTAAATGTTTTGGTAACAGTGCTCCAGTCTTGACGTTAAGCTCTGAGTATGCGGGGGCAGCTATACCTGCACTACCTCTAGGTATTACAGGAGCCACTAATGGTAATATAACTACAGCTCTAGGTTATACCCCTGTGAATAAAGCTGGTGACAGTGGTGTGGGGAGTTTGTCATTAACTGGAACCCTCACCACTACAAGTGATATTACATCTTATGGAAACATAATCTCTGAGAAATCAACTCCACGTTTAATCCTAAAAGATTCAGACAGTGCCGCCAACACTGATAGTTTAGTAGTGTGGCAAAACAGCACAGGAGCAACACAAGGAAACATCGGCTACACTGGTGGAACTTCCTTAGCAATTACTAACTCTGTTGGTAATATTGTTCTTAATGCGGATAACTCAACATTTACTGGTGATATTGACGTAGGTACTATCAATGTCGACGAGATTAATGTTTTCGGACACAATATAAAGAGTGCCGGTTCTGGGTTTTTAGATATAACAAGTACAGATGATGCTTATTCAGGGATAAACCTCTTCAACTCGTTAGATGTGTATAGAGGATCGGTTTATGTCGATAACTCCGGTGTACACATTGCAACATCTACGGGGAGGTCATTAACCATTGCAAACAATGGCGATGCTACATTCACGGATGATGTTAAGATTGATGGAGCTTTAGTAGTAGATGGTAGCTCAACATTTACTAACAATGTGAATTGCGGTTGGACTTTTGATTGCAATGGCCCAGCTACATTTACGGATGATGTAAATATTACTGGTTCCCTAACAGCGGATGGGTCGGGCCTAAGTAGTCTGAATGCCTCTAATCTAACTATTGGGACGGTATCTGATTCAAGATTACCTAGTATACAATCAGCGAAACAATTTTCTGCTGTAAGTTCGGATACAGGTTTTAAAACTACAACATTCTCTTCAAATGTAAGAAATCCTATTTGGAGATTTGGGAATGCTGATGGGTATGGCATCAGTTACTTTCATGGAACCTCTGGGTATGGTAGTTCGGACTCTGTGGGGGTTCACTTCGGCACTGCTACTAATGGGGGGTCTATATTAAGGATTACACCAGTATTAATAGATGTTCAGGGATCTGGAGTGTTCTCTGGTGGAGTTACAGTGGGGGGTTCTTTAACTGTAGGGGGAGTCAGTGTAGCGCTCGTATCTAACACTGTTAGTAAGGCAACACCATCCCAGTTATTCCAGAATATAGGAACTGTAAGTGGTGCTGTTAGTGTGAACGGATCAAATGGACTCCATATATTGGCTACCGTAAACGGTAACACTACTTGGACACTACCCACCCCCAGTGCAACAGAAGCT